>Ga0075467_10000932_pt1 | contig 23942 bp, 17 predicted proteins | sample DEB08_DNA_9_FD_75067 | JGI IMG/M metagenome (GOLD analysis project Ga0075467, IMG submission 75067) | Aqueous microbial communities from the Delaware River and Bay under freshwater to marine salinity gradient to study organic matter... | ecosystem: Environmental > Aquatic > Marine > Coastal ... | reverse complement strand
TGTTTAGCCCGACGGATTTGCCGCCGTTCAGGTGGGCACCCTTATTACCAGCCTCCATAATACCGGGGCCACCACCCGTGATCACGCCGTAGCCTTCTTCGGTGAGTTGTTGGGCGATATGGACGGCCAGCTTGTAGTAGGGATGATCGGGTTGGGTACGCGCGGAACCAAAAATGCTGACGCAGGGGCCAACCAGGTTGAGGGTTTCGAAGCCCTGGACAAATTCGGAGACGACTTTAAACATCGTCCAGGAGTCTTCGCCTTTGAAACGGTGACTCCACTGTTTCATGTTGTGGTGTTTGGGGCGCAGATTTGCTTTGTTTTCGGTAGATTCCATTGGTTTCTTTAAAATGTTTGGACAATTGTAAACTGAGCGCTAAAACGATCAACGAATTATTTTTTGACAGCAAAAGCTGGGAAAGGTAAAGTTTTTAAACTGATTAGGCAAAAGAATACAGATCCTTTCCCTAAAATTTAAAGGTAAATTTACTGACCTGCCAGGTGATTTGGGCCCGCGCTGGTTCATTGTTAATATTTGTTATATATAACAACAAATAAACCCTCAAAAAGGACACGGGAACCCGCAAGGGTGTTAATTTTGCAATAAAACAGGAATGATGATGGATGCGCTAAGGCAGTTGGGAATGGTAAGTGTTTTGTTGGTTTTAGCTGCTTGTCAGTCTGCTGATACGGACGGAAATTTGAATGTGGCTGAGGGGGCAACTGCCGAGGTAGCCGTAGTGGCCAGTGGGAAATATTTTCATTTGACAGGTCAGTTGGCTGACCGGCCGGTAACGATGGAATTGCAGGAAGAAAAAGCCAGTAATGACGAAGGAGCACCTACCTTCCGCGGGTTTTACCGCTACGATGATTTCGGTGGCCCCATTGCGGTATATGGTGGTTTCAATGACAACCGACAGCTCGTACTCACCGAGCAAGGGGGCTGGGAAGGTGAACCTCACCTGCTGCAAGGCACCTGGAACGAACGCAGCGGTTACGTTGGGGAGTGGCGCAGTGGCAACGGAAAGGACGTCTTTCCTTTTTCTTTTCAATTGGCCACCCAGATGCCGGTATCTTTTTCTGCAAACATCTTGCAAGACTCCGTCAGGGCTTTCCCCCAGTGGCCGCATTCCCCTCAGTTGTACCTGGAAATAGAATGGCTGGACGCCCAGGCAGGTACCGCACCTGCAGCTCAGGTGAAGTTCCTGCGTTCAGCCATCGCCCAGGGCCTATTTGCCGAAGGTGCTCACCGTCCGGAGGAAGATCTGATGGCTGCACTGACGGCCAGTCGCAATCAGCTGTTTCGCGATTACCAGGAAGAAATGAGCGATCTGCGCAAAGACGGTTTGCTCGACTCCCTCGGGGAACCGGATGACTATCTGAGTTACAACTACGCTTACAGCACCTCCATGCAGGTCTATTACAATGCTGCCGATCTCGTTACGCTCGGTTATACCGACTATTCCTACACCGGGGGAGCCCACGGCATCTACGCTACCCGCGTGGAGAGTTATGACCTAAAGCGCCAACGCGTATTGAAAATTGGTGATGTGCTGTTACCTGGTTACGAGCGTAAAACTAGTGAAGCGCTCGCTCAGGCCACTCGTATCAAGTACAATCTTTCCCAGGATGCGCCGTTATCAGCCATTCTTTTCGAAGATGGGATCGAAGCCAACGAGAATTTTGGGATTACCAATAAAGGCATCTTTTTTGTGTACACACCCTACGAGATCGCTCCTTACGTGGCGGGTGAGCTCGAACTTTTCGTAGCCTTCGCCAAAATCAAGGAATTCGTAAAACCCGAATGGCTGAAAAAAGCAGGGCTGGACCAGGGGGAGGAATGAGCGCAACCAAAGTAGCAGCGCCTTTTTCAGGTTCTGGTGCCACCAACCCCATTATTTGGTCCCGTCTGTTGCCTTCTGGTTTTCCTCCAGGAGCCGGTTCATCAGGTCTTCCAATTGCTCGGCACCGAGGCGCTTGGAGATGATGACCTTGTTCTTGTCGAGTACGTAGATCTGGGGGGTCGACTTCAGGTCGTAGGTTTGCATAAAGCGCGACCGACCGTAGGGGTCAACCACGTGAATCCATTCCCCGATGCCATTTTCCTTGATATAATCCCAGCAGCCGGGTACCTCGTCGCGCGATTTTGCACAGCCGGCAAAAATCTTTACCCCGCGATCCTTAAATTTTTCGTAAAACGCTTTCATGATGGGCGTCGATTCCTTGCAGTGGCCGCAGTCGTAGCGCCAGAAGTAGAGGACCGTATAAGGTGATTCCACTTCGCTGAGGCTGATCTGGCTGCCGTCTTCGCGCTCCATACGGATGTCGGGGGCAGTTTTGCCGATGAGCAAAGGCCGCAGGCGGTTGGCGTTATCAATGATCTTTTCCAGCTGTTCCTGTTCCGTCCAGGGGGCCAGGTTCTTGGCGTAATAGTTATCCACCAGGTGTACATAAACGGCGTCCATCCCCACAAACTTGGAGGCGGCGTAGAAATTGAGGAAGTGGATGAGGTAGAACTTAAAAATATCGGGTGCTGGTTTCATCTTCTCGAGCACGAAGTCAACGGCTTGCCCCAGGGTATCCGGGTGTTGCACCTGCAATTTCTGCACGTAGTAGTCGACTTGCTGAAAAAGGAACGGTGTGCGCAACATTCGCACATCGCCCAGGTTGATATTGTCAAAGTAGTGTTGCTGCATCCAGCGCCATTTCCGATTGTTGACTTCTTCTTCGGTGCCGGTGAATTCGGGGACATCAACGGGTAAATTGGCCTGGATAATAGCCGCTGGCAGGCTCCCCGGATGTTCGGTGATAATTTGCCTTTGGTGGGCCACCACGTTGTCGTTCAGGCCTTCCATTTCTTGGCGGATGGCTTCCTTTTCGCCCTCGGTCTGGGCGGCTTCCAATCGTTCCTGGATGGCAGTACCCAGTGGGCGCTGAGCGGCCAGAAAGCTGAGGTAATCGTAGAAAAGCTGGTTATCTGGCGATTTTTTGAAGCGGGTTTTCTGCAATTGCTCGTCTCCCATGACGGTGTTCATGCTGAATCGCTGGTTGTTTTCATCCACCAGCACCTGAATGAACTGGTTGTCTGGTGCCATTACCAGCAGGTAAATGCCACCTGCCAAGGGTTCGTCGCCGGCAAAGGTAAAGCTATCGTCTTTGGCGCGCTGTACGGTGTCGAGGATGTACTGCTTATCGCCCAGATAGTAAGCGAGGTAAAGTTGGGGCTCTGTATAGCCGTCAATCGTTACTTTGATTTGGTGTCCTTCCTGTGCCCAGGTACTGAGGGCCAGTAAGGTCAGTAGCAGCGTCGTTAGAATTCGCATAGTTAATGGTTGGTCAAAATTTGTGCCGCAAAAATGCGGTGTTTTTTTCAGACCCTCCTATAACGCAGCAGGCATTGACATGATTTTAACAAATAGGTGTCTTTTTTTTATCTGGTAAAATGACAAGTTCCCGAACCACACGCGGTGTCCGGGAACTTGTTACAGCTTGACAGACCACTAGCGGCGGCTAAACTTCCGCTTCCGCGGGAAAGCGCCTTTTTTGTCGCGTATCCCCGCTTTGTGTTGCGGGTAACTGCGTTCGCGGCTGCTGCCCTGTTCGCGTTGATTGCCGTCGTCAAAGTTGACGCGCAGGGCGCGTTCGTTGTATTCCACATCTTTGAAGCGGGTCACCAGGGGGCGGGCCAGGCGTTGGTCTATTTCAAAGAAAGTATGTTTTTCCTGAAGGTCGATCTCGCCGATGGAATCACGGTTGATTTCCGCAAAATGGCAGATGAATTCGACGAAATCTGCTTCCCGTTCCATCTCTTTTTTACCAATATTGATAAAAATGCGCTGGTACTTGGCGGGTTTGTTACGGGGCTTCTCGGCGGCGGCTGCGGGAACGGCTGGTTCGCGGCGGCTGGCTTTGGGATCGAGCGTAGCCAGGGCTTCGCGCTGGTAATGCTGGGGCAGCTGACCGAAAATTCGGGCGGCGAGGCGGTCGATCACATCTTCTTTGCTCAGGTCTTCAAATACGATGCTCAGTTCTCTGGTGATGGCCGCCAGGGGCTTGATCTCCGGGGTTTCGGCAATGCGCTGGAAGGCGCTCCGGAGGCGCATTTCTACCAGCGAGCTTACGTTCGGTGGGTCAATTTGGGTGAAGTTCAACTTCAGCTGCTGGTCCAGGCGGCGCAGCTTCTGGCGATCGTTGGGGTGAACCAACAGGATGGAGGTACCCTTTTCACCCGCACGGCCCGTACGACCGGAGCGGTGGGTGTAGTAGGCCCATTCGTCGGGGATATTGAAGTGGAATACGTGGGTAATGCCTTGTACGTCCAGGCCGCGAGCTGCTACGTCGGTAGCGATCATGATGCGCACCCGCCGGTCGCGGAAACGATCCATAGCGCGGTCCCGCTGGGCCTGCGAGAGGTCGCCGTTGAGTACATCGGCGGCGTAGCCTTCGCGTTGGAGGTCATCGGCCAGTTCCTGGGTTTCGGCGCGGGTCCGGCAAAAGACCAGGGCGTACAGGTTGCGGTCGAGGTCGATAAAGCGGCGCAGTACGTCCAGGCGCTCACGGGGGCGCACAAAGATGAACTGGTGGTCGATATTCTGGTTGGTTTCACCGGTATTGCCCACGGCGATCTCGTGGGGGTCCTGCATGTAACTCTTGGTCAGGCGGCGTACTTCGGAGGGCATGGTGGCGGAAAACAGCCAGATGCGGCGCTCGTCGGGTACGGAAGTGAGGATTTCGTCAATCTCTTCCTTGAAACCCATGTTGAGCATCTCGTCGGCTTCGTCGAGGACCACCGTAGTGATCTTGTCCATCTGGATGACCCGGCGGTTGATGAGGTCGCGCAGGCGCCCGGGGGTAGCTACCACCAACTGGGCACCACGGCGCAATTCCGAGATCTGTTTGCGGATATCGGCACCGCCGTAAACGGGGGTGATGCCCATTTTGGGGCGGAAAGCGGCAAACTGCTGCAGCTCGTTGGTGATCTGTACACACAACTCGCGGGTGGGAGCCAATACCAGCGCCTGCGGGTAGCCGAGACTGACGTCGATGCGTTCGATGAGAGGCAGGCCAAAGGCAGCGGTTTTACCCGTACCCGTTTGGGCCAGGCCAACGAGGTCGCGGTCGCCTTTCATTAAAAATGGAATAGCCTCTTCCTGAATAGGAGTAGGCTGCACAAAACCCAGTTGGGCCAGTGCATCAAGGGTAGGCTGGGTTAAACCCAGGGAAGCAAAATCAGACATGAAGTAGAAATAATGATAAGGAATGACAAATCTCCTTATCACTCCCGAAGTTTAACGCCATCCGGAACCACATTTGTTCTCCATTCACTGTGATAAGAACGTTCCAGATTAGCTTTCAGACTACAAAGGTACGTTTTTGTAAAGGTATTGACTACTAATTGTTTAAATACTTTTTTAGGCCATTGCGGTAGCGGAAAGGTATTGTTTGGGTGGGCTTGGCCACGAGGGGTGATTTATTAGGTGCAACGGGATAAAGTTTCCCAATTGTAGGGAAGTGGTTGTAAAAAGCAATGCTTAATTTTGCCTGAAAATGAGCCCAATGACCACCAATTATCTCGACAGTGCCCGCCAGCAGTTCGCTTATTACAAGCTGTTCGGTGATCGGACCATGCACCAACTCACCGACGACGAACTTTTTTGGCAGTACAACCCGGCCAGCAATTCCATCGCGATCATCGTCAAGCACCTCTGGGGCAACATGCTGTCCCGCTGGACTGATTTCCTGACGACCGACGGCGAAAAAGACTTTCGTGACCGCGAAGCCGAATTCGACGGCGATATCCAGGACCGCACCGAGCTGCTGAACAAATGGGAAGCTGGTTGGGCCTGCCTCTTCACCGCACTCGCTGGCCTGACCGAAGACCAGCTTACGAACATAGTCTACATCCGCAACATGGGACACACGGTAATTGAAGCCATTAACCGGCAACTGGCACACTACGCCTACCACGTCGGCCAAATGGCTTATATTGGTCGCATGATCAAGGGCGACGACTGGCAGAGTCTGTCGATTCCACGCGGGAATTCTGCCGCCTACAACGCCGAAAAATTTGCCCGGCCCAGACACCGGGAACATTTTACGGAAGAATGGCGGAAGGATTCGGAAGCGGAATAACGGCATAATTTTAATACTCCAAACCACTTAACCGATGTTCTATTCCTTCAAAGGTTTCCAACCCGTCGTTCACCCCAGCGCCTACGTGCATCCGCAGGCGGCGGTCACCGGCAACGTCATTATCGGCGCCGATGTCTACATTGGCCCGGGGGCTGCCATTCGGGGCGACTGGGGTGGCATCGTCATCGAGGCGGGCTGCAACGTGCAGGAGAATTGTACGGTCCACATGTTTCCCGGTATTACCGTCTGCTTGCAGGAAGGCGCACACATCGGGCACGGGGCCATCATTCACGGCGCTCAGATTGGTCGGGACGTACTGGTGGGGATGAACAGCGTCATCATGGATGAGGTCATAGTAGGGGAGGGGAGCATCATCGGGGCGCTCACTTTCATTAAGGCCGGCGAGCATATTCCTGCGCGCAGCCTGGTAGTGGGCAATCCCGCCAGGATCATTCGCCAGGTCAGCGACGAGATGCTCGCCTGGAAGAAAAAGGGCACGCAACTGTACCAGCAGTTACCCGGCGAACTTCACACTTACCTGCAACCCTGCGACCCCCTGCGGGAAATGCCCGCCGACCGCCCGGAACAGGAGCGGCTTTTTGAAACCTGGGCGCGGATAAAGGAAGAGGAGTAGGAAGGAGTTGGCGATAGAAAGCCCTGTAAACCCTACACAGGTTCGCAGGCTAACCCATAATTCCTCCCAGCTTGCTTTTGTCCTTGATGAAAATGCGCCCATCGACAATATCGATGAAGCCGCTTTCGCGGAAGTCGGTCAGGGTGCGGATGACACTTTCTTTGGCGGTGCCGACCATCTTGGCGAGGTCGTCGCGGAGGATGTCAAAGTTGAGGGTATCTTCTTTTTCGGCGATGCTGATCAGGGTGTCGGCAACGCGCTTGCGGATGGAGTCATAGGCCAGTTGCATGAGTTGTTCTTCCTTCTCTACCACGTTGTTAGCCAGCATTTTAATCATGCGGGAAGCCACGTTGGGGTTGGCGTGCAGCAGTTTCTGAAAATCCTCGCGGGGGATCAGCCGGAGGGCGCTTTCTTCCATGGCTGCGGCGGTGAAGGAGTAGGCATCCTGTTCGCTGATGAGCGCCGTGTAGCCCATAAATTCTCCGGCCTGGCAGTAGTGGATGATGTACTCCTTGCCGTAATCGTTGGTTTTGTAGAGTTTGATCTTGCCGCTTTCCACGAAGTAGAGGTAGCGTGGGTAATCCCCTTCGGAGAGTACTTTTTCCTTGCGGTCGTAGGTGCGCAGGCGTTGGTCGGTAGAGAGTTTTTTGAGCTCGGCAAATCCCCGGGCTTCGTCGATGAAGGCGGTGAGTTGGGCGGAGGTCTTACCGTACTGGTTTTGCAGTTTTTCGTGCTTGGCCAGGCGATGCTGTACCACTTCCAGCAATTCGTCTTTGTAGATGGGCTTGGTAAGGTAGTCGTCGGCCCCCAGATTCATACCCCGGCGGAGATCTTCTTTTTCGGTTTTAGCCGTCAGGAATATAAATGGAATCCCGAGGGTGGTTTCTTTTTCGCCGAGGATCTTGAGTACGCCGTAGCCGTCCAGTTCTGGCATCATTACGTCGCAAAGAATAAGATCCGGCGGGGTGGCCAGGGCTTTGGTCACGCCTTCTTTACCGTTGCTGGCTTCCTCGGTAGTGTACCCATAGAGTTCCAGGATTTCGGCGAGGTTTTCCCGCACTTCCGCATTGTCTTCGATAATGAGAATTCGCTTCATTTAAAATGGTGCTTAATTTAGGGCAAATGAATGGTAAAGGTAGAACCTTTTCCAAGTTGGCTGGAAAAATGAATGGTACCGTTCAGGAGGTCGAGATAGCGCTTGACGATATGGAGTCCCAATCCGGTACCTTTGATATTTTCCACATTGTGTGCCCGGAAGAACCGGGTGAACAGGTGCTTTTGATCCTGTTCCGGAATTCCGAGTCCTTCGTCCTGGATTTCGATCACCAGTCCGTGGCCAGGGGAGGCCAGGCGCAGGTAGATGGGGCTTCCCTCTGGTGAATATTTGCTGGCATTGGAGAGCAGGTTGAGGAGTATGTTGTGTAGGAATTTGGGGTCGGTAAAGAGCTTGAAATCATTTTCCAGGGCCGTAACGACGAGGTGCTGCCCTGGTTGAAGGATCATGGAGAGTTCATCCTCCAGGCGGGCAATAAAGGGAGCCAGGGGCAGCCATTCCATTTTGGCGGCTATTTTACCCTCGTCGAGTCGGCTCAGGGAGAGGAAGTCGTTGAGGACATCATTGAGGTTACCCACCGCAGTTTTGATGCGTTCCAGGTGTCGCAGGCGCTTGGGCTGTTGTTCGGTGGTCTGGTACATCTCTATCAATTCAGCCGAGGTGAGGATGGTGCTCAGGGGGGTCCGGAATTCGTGGGAAGCCATGCTCACAAAGCGACTTTTTAATTCGTGCAATTCTTTTTCCCGGGCCAATGCCACTTGCAGTTCTTTACCTTGTTCGCGCAGTTGGACTTCGATGTCCTGGCGCTCCTGAATTTCCTGTACGAGCCGTTGGTTGGTCAGCAGGAGTTGATCGACGGCTTTAGCCAGGTCTTCGGTGCGTTGGGCGACTTTGTCTTCCAGGGCCCGGTTGAGTTCCAGTATCCGGGCTTCGGCTGCTTTCAGGTCGGTCAGGTCATAGACGATACCGGTGTACATCCGATTGCCATCAATTTCCATTTTGCTGACGGCCAGCCGGAAAGGAAAAATCGTTCCGTCGCTGCGCAGGCCTTCTACTTCGCGGCCAATCCCGATGATCTGGGCGTGTCCGGTTCGGTGGTAGTTGTCGATGTAGCCATCGTGTTCGCGGCTGTACTTCGGAGGCATCAGCATGTTGATCTTTTGCCCAATGACTTCGGCTGGCTGATAGCCAAATAATTGGGCCGCAGATGGATTAATCGTATCAATATAACCCCGTTCGTCGATGGTAATAATACCATCGGTAGCCGTATTAATGATGGCCTCTAAGCGTTTGGCCGCTGAAGTAATAGCCTGAATCTCCTCCATGTTAGAAAGGTACGGCAATTGGTTTGAAAACACAAATAAAGGGGGTTATTAGCAGGAGCGATAGCGGCTAAAATCAGATGAAAGAATGATTAATGTCATTGAAGTCATGTGGGGAAGGTGCCGATCTTGTGGCCATAATTACAGCAAAAAAAAATACCAACATGAATATTATTGCACCGGTTTCAAGTATTATGAGTACCCATTTGATCACCGTCAACCCAGAAGATAACCTGGAGAAAGTGAAAGCCTGCTTTGAGGAGCACAACATTCACCACCTGCCAGTGGTTCGCTACAAAGAAATTGTCGGCATCATCAGTTCTACCGATTTTCATTCTTTTATGCGTGGTTTTGTCAAGAATGATCAAGATGCCATTCTGGAGGCGGTGCGCTTACGGACCTGGAAAGCTGCCGACATAATGACCGGAAAACTCGCCAAAGTGGAAGCCAATGATCAGATTCGTACCGCGTTGGAAGTTTTTAAAACCAACCGGATTCACGCCTTGCCGGTATTAACCAACGGCGAACTGGTAGGTATCGTTACCACCTATGATATTATTCGTGCCCTTGCCGAAGAACCCATTCGCCTGGGCGATTATGGCAGTCATTAATGCCCAAGTTATGAATGTTATCCAGCTTTTCGGCATCACCGAAACCAAAGATATTAAAGAATGGTTTACACTGGTAGATGAAGCCTTGCACGAACTGGAGGTGGAACTGGATATCCAGATCGTCAGTGATGTACAACTTTTTGTCTATTACAACCTGAGTGGAATTCCCGCTTTGGTAATTAACGAAGAGGTTGTTTTTCAAAAAGAGGTCCCCACGTTAGAAGCATTGACTTTGGCACTAAAAGAGCGGCTCGACGAATTTAATGTGGTTTATTGAGTGCACGGGTCAGACCTGACCGTTCCATCCAATACCACCAATTGGTGATAATCAGACTTTGATAGGGGGCAAATCGGTAGCAACTGCTGATTCGTCCCCTGTCCGCTTTTATCCGGTAGCTACGTTGTTAATCCAGCATTTCTTGCAGCGAATGCCCATTGTACCAGCGTCTCAACTTCTTCTTCAGAGCTTTCCGTGCCTGGTGGATACGGCTTTTTACCGTGCCTACCGGTAGGTCCATCTCCGTGGCAATCTCTTCATATTTGTAACCCTGGTAAGCCAGGAGGAAAGGTTGGCGTTGCCCTTCTTCCAGCAGGTCAATTGCCTGGGTAAGTTCCTGCATGATCAGGCTTTGCTCGCCGTTGTTCTTTTCCACACCGGAAGCAGCTACCGTTACGCCGGGGATCGCTTGCTGCTGGACTTGCAAATACCGCCGCCGCCGTCGCCATTCGTTAATGAAGGTGTTGCGCATAATGGTCATGAGCCAGGCCTGGAGGTTGGTCTTGGGTTGGTACTGGTGTTGGTAGCGAATGGCCTTACACAGGGTATCCTGGTAGAGGTCGTCAGCGTCCACTTTGTCCCTGGTCAATTTCAGGGCAAAAGCTTTCAGTGTAAAGGTGTAGGGTTGAAAGAGCTGGCCGAAGGTTGTTGGAGTCATAATATTAGGGAGTTGAATATTTTTTTACAAAAATAATAGTAAAACTATTAAATGTAAACATTTTACTATTATTTTTTAAGAAAAAGAATAATTTTGCTCATCTTTTTACATTCAACGTTGTTTGGAAGGTATAATATACCAGAAAGAAAGCCATTTATGTCTCCGCTCAGCCCAATACAAAGATTTTTTCACCTCCTCGAACCAGATCGTAAGGATATTGCTTACATCTATCTTTACGCTATTTTTGGGGGGTTACTCACCCTTACCCTCCCGCTGGGTGTGCAAGCGGTGATTGGTTTGGTACAAGGAGGAGAAGTTTCTTCCTCCCTGGTTATTCTTATTGGCATCGTTACGCTCGGTACCTTGTTCACCGGGCTGTTGAAGATTATGCAACTCACCGTAGCGGAAACCCTTCAGCGGCGTATTTTTGCCCGCTCGGCTTTTGAGTTTGCCCTGCGCATTCCGCGGTTGCGCATCGATGCCCTGGAAAAGGAATACGCTCCCGAACTCGTCAACCGGTTTTTCGATACGATGACGATCCAGAAAGGGTTGCCCAAAATTTTGATGGATTTTTCTACGGGAGTCGTGCAAATCGTTTTTGGCCTTTTGCTCATTTCATTTTACCATCCCTTTTTTGTTTTCTTTGGTATAATTGTTTTGCTGTTATTGGTGGTGCTGCTGCGTTGGACAGGGCCCAAGGGTTTGGCGACCAGTTTGTTGGAAAGCAAGTACAAGTATAAGGTGGCGCACTGGTTACAAGAGGTTGCACGGGCCATGGTTACCTTTAAACTCGCGAGTGGCGCGCGCCTCTCGACCAGCAAAACCGACATTCTGGTGGACGGCTACCTGGATGCACGCGGACAGCACTTCAAGATCTTGGTGAGCCAATACGGATTGATCGTTGCCTTTAAGACGTTGGTGACGGGGGTGTTACTGGCCCTGGGCGGGGTACTGGTGATCGACAACCAAATTACCATTGGTCAGTTCGTTGCCGCCGAGATTGTCGTATTGCTGATTTTGGGCTCGGTAGAAAAAGTAATCCTCACCCTGGCCGATGTCTACGATCTGCTGACCGGCCTGGAAAAGATAGGTTACTTCACGGATTTACCCCTTGACCCCGTGGAAGGGAGCAATTTTGAAAATGTGGACACCGGTAAGGGAATGGCTGTAGCTGTAAAAGGCCTCAGTTTTCGTTTTTCGGATAGTGAAAAATTTGTGCTGGACAAGCTCAGTTTTTCCGTGGAACCGGGCGAAAAAGTTTGTATTGCGGGTTACAATGGTTCGGGGAAATCTACGCTGGTGCAAATTGTTTCCGGGCTGCAGATCAATTTCGAGGGCACAGTGAGTTACAACGGCTTACCCATGCACAATTTTAACCTCAGCAGCCTGCGCAGGTTCATCGGCGATCACGGCGCCCAGGAAGATATTTTTCAGGGTACCCTGTGGGAAAACATCTGTTTGGGGCACGAAGACATTGATTTTCAGCAAATTGTCTGGGCCACCAACCAGGTAGGGTTGGAAGCATTCGTGCAGGGCTTACCCAAAGGCTATAATACCCTGTTGGTGCCCGGAGGCAAAAACCTGCCCCAGAGTGTACAAACCAAGATTATGCTGGCGCGCAGCATAGTTTCGCAACCGAGGCTGCTGGCGCTGGAAGAGTTTCTCCACCAGTTGCAGCCGGTAGAACAGTTGAAAATGGCCAATATGCTCACGGCTCGTCACCAGCCCTGGACCCTGTTGGCCGTCTCCAACGACCCCCTGCTGGCCGCCCGTTGTGAGCGGATTATTTTAATGAAAGATGGCCAGATTATTGCCCAGGGTAGTTACGAAGCGCTGCGGGATAATCCGCATTTTGAGAACATTTTCCAAGTCAACGTTCCCAATGGTCAGGCCATTCAACCAGACTGGCCAACGACGTCCAAAAAATAAGCCATGCTCAATATTTCACCAGAGAATTCAGTTGCTCACACCTTGCCTTCAGGCGTTTCCTGGTCCAGTTTGGAGAAAAATGCCCTGCCGGCAGGCAATAAAATGTGGCGAAACTGGCTGATCGGGATACTGATTTGTTTTCTGATCCTGTTGGTTTTGCCCTGGCAACAAAACATCAGATCGAAAGGTAAAATGACTACCATCGACCCCGCTGACCGGCCACAAACTATCCAGGCGACCATCGCTGGCCGTATCGATGGATGGTACGTGCGGGAAGGTCAGCGCGTGCAAAAAGGCGATACCATTGTACACTTGTCCGAAATAAAGACCGACTATTTCGACCCCGATCTGGTCAGTCGTACCGATAATCAGGTGACGGCCAAAGCCGGCTCCATTGTTTCCTACCAACAAAAAGCGGCCGCCCTGGCGGAGCAAATTGTCGCCATGCGCCAGGAACTGATCCTAAAGCAGGAGCAGTTGGTGGCCAAAGTCAATCAGGTCGAGCTGAAACTCGCCAGCCAGGAAGCTGATCTGGAACAGGCACAACTGGCGCTCAGCATTGCCCAACGGCAGTTTGAACGCACGGATACCCTCTTCCAGCAGGGGATCAAATCGCGTACCGACTGGGAAGACAAGCGCCAGAAGTGGCAGGAAAGCCAGGCTAAAGCCGTGGCTGCAACCAATAAAGTAGGCGAAAACCGCCAGGAATTGGCGGTCACCCGCCTCGAGTTGCGCAACGTAGTCAACGAGTACAACAACAAAATTGCCAAAGCTGAATCCGATCGTTTCAGTACCCTGTCGGATCGCTTTACGGCGGAGGGTGACCTGAATAAAATGCAGATCCTGGCGGAAAACTACCAGCAACGTCAGCAGTTTTATTACATCATTGCGCCCCAGGACTGCTTCATTACCCAGGTGGTCAAACCCGGGATCGGCGAAACGGTGAAGGAAGGAGACCCCATTGTCACCATTATGCCCGCCGATTTCCAGTTGGCGGTAGAAATGCACATCCGCCCCATGGACTTGCCCTTGATCCAGCAAAACACCAAAGTCAGTTTCATCTTCGATGGTTGGCCGGCGATCGTTTTTTCGGGTTGGCCCGATCTTTCTACGGGAACCTACTCCGGGAGGGTCGTTGCCATTGATAACAATATCGATAAAAATGGCCGCTACCGCATTCTGGTTGGCCCCAACCCCGATGACCGGCCCTGGCCCGAGGCCCTGCGGCCGGGGTCTGGTGTCCAGGGTATTGCCCTGCTGAGTCACGTGCAGGTATGGTACGAATTGTGGCGCCAGCTCAATGGTTTTCCGCCAGATTATTACGGTACTGAATCTGGTGACCAAGGAGATAAATCGCTTAAAGCACCCATAAAATCTTTGAAATGATGTTTTCCTCCCTGGGTCTTCGATTAGTCACCGGTGGGCTGGTGCTGAGCTTCAACCTGGCGCTGTTATTACCCCAGGTGGTCGCCCAAGAGCTCACCTCCGCTGATTTTTGGGAGCAGGTACAGCGGCGACATCCGCTGGCCCGGCAGGCCGCCCTGCTGGTTAGCCAGGGTGCGCAGGAACTGCGCTATGCCCGGGGAGCCTTCGACCCCAAGGCCTACGCCAGCCACGAGGAGAAAATCTTTGGTGACCAGGCTTATTATGCCTACGGGAGTGGTGGGATTAAACTGCCGACGGCCTGGGGCATTGCCCTGAAAGCAGGCTACGACTGGACCAACCCGAACGGGGCGTACCTCAATCCGGAGCGCAATATTCCGGCGGGCGGGCAAGCACTGGTGGGACTGGAAGTTCCATTGCTGCGGGGGCTTTTTTTCGACGAGGGGCGCTCTCAGTGGCGGCAGGCACAGGTGGGCCAGGATCGCTACCAGGCCCTGGCGGATGAATTGCGCAATATGCTTTTTCTCGAGAGTCAAAAAGCCTACTGGGAATGGTCTTTTGCCTACTATGCCCAACAGATAGCCAGCGATGCCCAGGCTTACAGTCGGGAGCGCCTGACGGCAATCCGGCAGAGCTTCCGGGCCGGGGATAATCCGGCCATTGATACCCTGGAAGCCTTCCTGCAATTGCAGAGTTGGCAGTTGGAAACTCAGGAAGCCAACCTCCTGAAGATTCAGGCTATTGCCGCCATGCAAACCTTACTTTGGGATGAAGCGGGCCAACCCCTGGCCTGGAACAACCAGTGGGTACCCGTACCTCCGGCGCGGTCTTTTGAAACCCCTGATTTTGCCGACTTACAGCAAGGGATGCAGCAGCATCCCAGCTTGGTGGTATACCAGCGGCAACTGGAGCAACTGGCCATTGAGCGGCGCTGGAAAAAGGAACAGTTTAAACCCGAACTTACTTTTAATTACAACCTGCTCGCCAACCGCTTCGATTTCAATCCGGGGAACAGCAACGATGGCTTGGACAACCTGGTGACCAATAATTTCAAGTGGGGTTTTACTTTTAGCCAGGCCCTTTTCTTGCGCAAAGAAAGAGCCGGTTTGGCGCTTACCGATATCAAAATCGCTCAGACCGAATGGAAACGCGACTTCAAACAACAGGAACTGACCGCCAAGCTGAATGCTTATTGGCAAGAATGGCAAACCCGGAAGCAGCAACTGGGTCTGGCCCAGGCGATGGCCGAGAACTACGCCACCTTGCTGGCCGCCGAACAAGTGAAGTTTGAACTGGGCGAAAGCTCCGTCTTCCTGCTGAATACGCGCCAGCAAAAATTGCTGAATGCCCAGCTGAAATTACTGAAAACCGAGGCCGATATGCAAAAAACCAGCGTGGCGCTGTGGTACATTGCGGGGCGGAACTAGTGGATCACCACCTGCCGCACCTGGCGCGAGTTTTCGGTTGTATACGCCAGAAAATAAATGCCGGGAGGGAAGTTGCTCAAATCCAGGCTGTCTGCTGATTTGAGCTTATCCCAGTGGCGTAATACGCGGCCCGACTGGTCGAGTAGTTGCAGTTGCCCACCCTCAGGATGACCAATTTCAACGCTGATCTGCCCCTGGTTGGTGGGGTTGGGATATACCTTGAACGCCACTGTTTCCCGAGGGCTTTGGGTAGCTACCGGGCTGCAGTTGGGGTCTTCTCCGGCGAGGGCGGCGAAGCTGCCCGCCACGACCGACCAATCCTGCCATTCTCCGCCCGTACCGTTTTCCCAGGTAGAGAGGTCGAAGCTGTAAATTCCCGTCGGTGTTCCTTTGACGGTGTACACCTTCAGCGCCTGCCCGCCGTGGTTCCAGCTGAGGGGCTGTCCGCCGACACACTGCTCGGGGCTGCTGTTGGCCAGCCCGCAGTTGGACGTGATGAAGTAGGCATTGTCGTCGTAGTCGGGATAGGTACCATAAACGTTGGCCAATCCGTTGTTGTCGATACAGACAGCGGTGTATTCATCGCAGGCCAGGCCGAAGTATTTGCCACCGTAGTCCGTTGTGGCACGCGCCAGAAAAGCGATTTGGCGGCCGCGCCGGTCCGGGTTGTCGTAGTGGGTGTCGGTGATGACTTTGGCCAAAAATGGCACGCGCAGGAAAGGGATGTTGCTGATGGTCACCCGACTGTCGTAGGGATTGGCCAGGGCCTGGGCGCTGGTCACGGTACCGTTGCTGGCCGAAAAGTAAACCCCGCCCAGAATAGCCATACCGGCGCTGGTGCCGCCGATGACGAGCTGGTCGTTGGCGATGCGCTGGTTGATAGCGGCCGCCAGGGGAGTGCCCCGCCAAAAAATGACGTAGTTGTTCTGGTCGCCACCGGCAATCCAGATCGCCTCGGCCCGGTTGATGCGTTCGAGGACGTAGGGGTCGCTGGCCGCTTGTACATTGTTGAAGACCAATGTTTCCACCGAATTGATAGCCACCCCCAGGTCATTGTAAAAATAGGCATTGTACCCGTCTGCTCCGGAGGCCCGGATGACGAGGACGTCGCCCCCATTGGCCCGTTGCAAAAACCAGCGCATGGCATTGTTGTCTTCGATTGCTCCGCCCATCAGACAGACCCCTCCCAGGGGTTCGGTGACAGCATTCACCAGGCTTCCCGTAAAGTAAGACGTGTAATTTTGTGCAATCAGTAAAATACCCCAACCCATGGTCAGGTACAGCGCAAGGAGCTTTTTCATGTTTTCCGAAGTCGGATTTTTTGTCGCGAAACCCAGTGAGTGTTACCTCAGAAGGGCAAAATAATAATACTAATATCGTTTAAGGGCCAAAGGTGAATTTATTCTTTCAACGTCCCCTTTAGGGATAACTGCGCCCACAAAATCGATTATTTACGGCAGAACACAAATTTGGCAGCCGCGTTTTTTCGAGTCTTAACAAAATAACCTTACCGGTAGCCCATCTGCTCGATGAGGTAGGCGCCGGTGTAGCCGAGGTTGCGCAGTTCGGTGCGCAGGCGGAGGGCGTCGTTGCGGTTGATAAAACTTTCGCGGGATTCGATCACCCAAACCTCTTCGGAGGGGCGGTAGCGGGCGATGAGTTTGGGGTGGAAGGGGTATTCCGTAGGATCGGTGAAGCGCAGAATGGCTACCTGTACCTTGTATTCTGGGGTAGGAACGGTATTGAATTTGGGCAGCGGTGTCCGGTTGCTGACCGTCTTGTCGTAGGTTACCGGCAACTCATCACAGTAGGCCGGGCGGGTAGTTTGGGCGGCCAGCTGCGGGCTGGTGCACCAACAAAACATACCCAGTGTCAGGTAGAGAAATAGCTTCATAACATGAACGAGATCAGATTGTGTTCCAAAAGGTTTACGGAAAAGCCTTTCTGTAAGGTAGCAAAAGTGTGGTGAAAGTTACTGGTTGGGTATTTTGGGGTAACTGCTTGGTTGAAAATAAGATAAATTTAAGGACAAATTGGTATAAGTTGTACGTGAAGGGAAATTCCGGGTATTATTTTAGCTGAAATACGCGGGATTATTTGCCCAGCTGGTTGTTAACGAGCAGCTAAGTGTCCAGGATTTAATACTTTTGGACATGCAGTTAAGTATTTATGAATCACTTCCGGGGTATGGCCAGGCGCTTTCCATTTTTTCAACAATTAGATGCCGTAGATTGCGGACCGACCTGCCTGCGGATGGTAGCCGCCTACCACGGCCGCCACTATTCGTTGCAGGAGTTGCGTGCAGCCAGTTTTATCGACCAGGAAGGGGTCAGCATGTTGGGCATCGTGAAAGCTGCCGAAAGCATTGGTTTGGAGACCAGCGCTTTCCGGGTGCCTTTCGCGGGTAGGGAGGAAGCCGAGGCGGGCTTGCGCGACTTCGAACCCCCGTTTATTGTCCATTGGCAACAAGATCATTTCGTGACCGTTTACCGCCTCACCAACCGGGCGGTCTGGGTGGCAGATCCGGCCCAGCGCGGGGTGGCGAAGCTGAGCCATACCGCCTTTCAGCGGGGTTGGTGCGCTCCGGGCGAGGACGTCGGCGTCGTGCTTTTGCTTGCCCCCACGCCGGCTTTCTACGAGCATGAAGCCCAGGACACCGCACCCCGTCCGCTGGGTTTTCGTTATTTGTGGCCGTACCTGCGGCCGTATTCGCGGTTGTTGCGGCAGTTGGTCATTGGTTTACTGGGTTTGAGTGTACTACAGCTTCTTTTTCCTTTCCTCACCCAGGCAATTGTCGATATAGGTATCAATAACCAGGATATCGCTTTCGTCTACCTTATTCTGGTGGGGATGCTGTTCGTTTTTCTGGGCGAAATGGCCATCACCCTGCTGCAAGGGTGGATCTTATTGCACGTGGGTACGCGGATCAATGTGAGCCTCGTTGCCCATTTTCTCCAGCAGGTCATGCGTTTGCCGTTGCGCTACTTTGACCAAAAGACTACGGGTGATTTTCTGCAGCGCATTGCCGATCAGCACCGCATTGAACTTTTCCTGACCAATACCACCCTGGGGGCGCTCTTTTCCAGCTTTAGCCTGGTGGTGCTCAGCCTGGTGCTGTGGTGGTACCACACGCTGATCTTTCTGATTTTTGCCCTTGCGGCGTTACTCTACGTGGGTTGGATTGCTTTCTTTTTAAAACGTCGGGCGCTCGTGGACCACCAGCGTTTCCGCGAGCTGACGGACAACCAGAACACCCTCATTGAACTGATTCAGGGCATGCCGGAGATCAAGCTGCAACAGAGCGAGCACAAGCGCCGCTGGGGTTGGCTGGTCATCCAGAACCGGCTTTTTCGAACCAATACCCGTTTCCTGACCCTGACCCAGTACCAGGATTCGGGGGCCCAGTTCATCAGCCAACTCAAGGATATCCTCATTGTTTTCGTGGCGGCGCGGGCCGTAATTGCGGGCAGCCTCAGTTTGGGGGCGATGCTGGCGATTCAGTTTGTCATTGGCCAGCTGAATATTCCTTTACAAAGACTGGTCGGGTTGGTCCGTACGGCCCAGGATGCGCGCCTGAGCCTGGAGCGCCTGGGCGAATTGCAGCAGCTGAAACCAGAGGAAGATCCCGCCGTCGAGTGGATAACCGAGCTCCCCACCGCGGCACCCTTGCGCCTGGAGGGGGTCAGTTTTGCCTATAATCCCCTGGCGGGCAAGGTGCTGGAAAACATCAGTCTCACCCTTCCGCACGGCAAGGTTACAGCCATCGTAGGCGCCAGTGGCAGCGGGAAGACCACCTTGGTGAAACTGCTGCTGGGGTTTTACGAACCGGACGCCGGGACGATCAGCCTGGGTCACGAACCATTGAACAGCTACGCCAAGGGTACCTGGCGACAAGCCTGCGGAGCAGTACTGCAAGACGGCTTCATTTTTTCGGACACCATTGCCAATAACATTGCTGAAAGTGCGGAGGAGGTAGACCCCCAACGGCTGTTGTTTGCTGCTCAAATGGCTAATCTGCAAGATTTTATAACCCATCTTCCCCAGCAATTTCGCACCAAGATCGGTCCTCAGGGCAACGGCCTCAGCCAGGGACAACGGCAGCGAATACTCATCGCCCGCGCCATCTACAAAGACCCGGTCTACCTCTTTTTCGACGAAGCTACCAATGCCCTGGATACCGAAAACGAAAGGATCATCGCGGAAAATCTGAACCAATTTTTTGCTGGCCGAACCGTCGTGGTGGTCGCCCACCGCCTGAGCACCGTGCGCACTGCCCACCAAATCGTCGTCCTCGACCAGGGCCAACTGGTGGAGCAAGGTACCCACGAGGAACTCGTCGCCCGCCAGGGCCGCTACTTTGATCTGGTCCGGAACCAGTTGGAATTGGGCCCGTAGGGGGTAGTATTGGCGTTTTTTTGGTGTTATTTGGAAAACCTAAACGTAAAGATGCGTTAATACGTTTTTACGGTGCGACCCTTCCGCTGCCGATCGCTGATTGTTGTCGCAAGGAAGGAGTGGTACGCGCCTTGCTCAGTCAAAAAAAATCAAACATCGGAAATCTTACATCTTAAATAATTTAAGATGTAAGATTTCCGATTTAAAATTTAAGATTTTGGGCTGGCTCCTGCGTGTTGGGGCTGTACTAATTCTGGTGCTCGCGACGGTGAACGCACCAGCTCTTGCCAAGTCTTCAGTGTGGACGGCTCGCAGCGCATGCTGGAAAACGAATGCGTCTGACGCGGAGTTCGGTCCCCCGTTTCCACCGCTTTTGGCATAGCCATGCCTTCGGCATACACTTACCCAACTTTTGGCATAGCCATGCCACATAGTGATCCCTACGGGGCCTTCGGCATACACTTTTACACTTTTCTCACCCCTCCCTCATCCGGGCACTGGGCAAGAAGCTCGCGGGCCGTTTTCTGCAAAACCGGGTGTGGCCAGTCGGGGAGAATCTCGGCGAGGGGAACCAGCACAAAGCGACGATCCTGGAGGTGCGGATGCGGGAGGGTAAGTTGTGGGGTCTGGAGGATCGCATCGTTGTAGGCAAGGACATCAATATCGATGCTGCGTGGCCCCCAGTGGACCAGGCGTTGGCGGCCCATTTCATTTTCAATGCTTTGGCACGCCCCGAGCACTTCCAGGGCCGACAGGGGGCTGTGCAGGAGCAGCGCAATATTCAGGAAATCAGGCTGGTCTTCGAGGCCCCAGGCGCTGGTTTCGTAGCACGAGGAACACTTGATTTCCGATCCGACCCGGACGCCCAGCAATTGGCGCGCGCGCAGCAATTGGCGGTGGCGCAACCCCTGGTTACTGCCCAGGTGTAAGATGATTTGATTCATAGCAAGTAGTCAAATTCAGGCCTCATTTGGCCTTTTCTGGCAATAATTTTTCAGTGGGAAGGCAAGTAAGCAGACAAAGGGCAAGCATGATATATGTATTTTGCTCTAATTGTCTATCTTTGGACGTGTAACTTTATCGGAGTGACAACTCCTATCGTTTTTTAACTTCTTTCACAGACATTTTATTCTGTATGAAATATTTCCTTACGCTTTGTTTAAGTGTTTTTTTTGCGGTAAGCGCCTGGGCACAACCCGCAAACGACAACTGTGCTAACCTGATCAGCCTGGGTACGGCCCCTGTCTGTACGGGCACGTTCTATACCAACGTAGATGCTACGGATAGCAGCTCCGGACCTACGGATAACCCGAGTTGTTTTAATGGCGGAACTACCCAGAACGACGTATTTTTCAGCTTCGTGGTTGATCCTGCGCTGGTTAACGTGACCATTACCGTGGCCGGAACAGCCAGCGGACCCAACGGAGTGGCCATCACCAACCCCCAGCTGGCTGTTTACCGGGGTAGCTGCGGTGGGTTAGCCGAACTTTTCTGCGTAAGCGGTACCCCTGGGTCCTCGTCCGTGAGCCTCGATGCGCTGGCCCTAACGCCGGGTATCCCCTATTTTATCCGTATCAACGATTATTCCGGAACCGGCACGCCCAACTGGGGCGATTTTACCGTCTGTATAACGGAGTATATCCCCGCCATCAATATCGGTGAGGTCACTTTTTCAGAATCCTGCACGGGAACCCTCTACGATTCTGGCGGCCCAGACAATGATTATGGCAACGGAGAAAACGCCGTGTTCACCGTCTGTCCTACCGATTTTACCCAGTGTATCGCCTTAGACGTGGCGTACTTCGACATCGTTCCCGGTGACGAACTCAATATCTTCGCTGGCAACAGTATCAACGCCACGGAGATCGCTTCCCTCGTCGGCAATTCCGACGGGACGGATTTTCAGGTTCTGGCCTCCTCGGGTTGTGTCACCTTCCAGTTTATTTCCGGCGGTACCGGTGTGGGTGCCGGTTTTGACATCGCCTGGTCGTGTTCGATCGATGCCTGCGGCGGTTCCACTTTTAGCAATCCTACCACGATAGGGTCCATTCCTTACGCCAACACCAATCTGACTACTTGCGGCCAGGGTGCCACCTTCAATACCAGCCCCTGCAATGGGGATGCCTTTTTGAACGGACCCGAAACGGTCTTTTTGTACCAATCCCCTGGTGGCCTATGTGCCTCGGTCCAGGTGCTCAATGCCTCTTCTGGTACGGGCCTGCTGGTGTTGAACGGCCTGCCCGGTGACCCAGGAACCGTTTGTGTGGCTACGAGCACTGTGGGCAGCATCAACAATGTAAACTTTCAGGAACCAGGCGACTACTACATCGTCGTGGCCAATCCCGAAGGCTGTACCGATTTTGGTCTGATCCTGAACGAAACGGAATGTTCCCTATCCCCCGCCTTGGTGGATGCCCTCTGTAATCCGCTCAACGGCTGTATTCAGGCGGGTCAGATCATTACGCAGTTCATGTTCGAGGATGGTTTTCAAGATATTCCCCTTACCCTCGGCGTCAATGATGGCTGCTGGTTCGGCGTAGGAGCCCAACCCGATTACTACTGGTTTACCATCGAAGCCCAGGCGGATGGTCCTTTCGGATTTATTATGCAGAGTGCCAATGTTCCTTCCGACATCGACTTCAACGTGTGGGGCCCCTTCACCCCGGAGCAAGCCTGCGAAACGCCACAGTTTATAATCGATGCAGTTACCAATACCCAACCCATCCGCAGCAGCTACGACGGCGGCACGGAACCTACCGGACTGGCCGATATTCACCCCTTGTTTGGCTACCAGGTACTGGACGAATACGATTGCCAGGGCCTCGCTGACGATGTGGTGAGAACCATCGACGCCCAGCAGGGCGAAGTATACGTGGTGTTGGCCAACGACTGGGGCAACCAGATCCAGGACGGTGGAATTCTTATCGACTGGGGTCCTTCCGATCCGGCCGTACTGGCGCCGCTGGGCGCTACCGTTGCGGCTGCCGATACCTCGGTGTGTGCGGGCAGCAGTGTGCAGCTGCAGGTGATTACCGGCCTGGACAACATCGAATGGATTGGCGCCAACGCCAGTGAATTGTCTTGTACCAACTGTTTCGACCCCGTGGCTACGCCCGGCGCTACCCGCGTGTACCGCGCCATCCTGGATGCCGTTTGTTACGTGGATACCCTCGAGGTAACCGTCAATGTCTTCGACCTGGATGCGGGTCCGGATATTGAAGTGTGTATCGGCGAAGAATTTGAAATTCCTGCTGGTCAGGACTTCGACTCGGCTACCTACGCCTGGTCGCCACCAGCCGGGCTCACCTTCAGCTGCACGGAATGCCCTACGCCTACGGTTACCGCTGCCGCACCTGGCGTTTATGAAGTACCCGTGACCCTGACGGCCGATGCCTGTAGTTTCATGGATATGCTGACGGTTACCGTACTCGATTTCTCGGCCCCGACGTATACCGTAGCCGATGACGAACAAATATGTAACGGCGAAGAGCGCCTCATTGGGGGTGAATTTGTGGCCGGCAATACCTACACCTGGACTTCGGTACCGGCCGTGGGCGCCATTGATCCCATTTCCAACCCCATCGTTGGACCCAACGTTACGACGACCTACTTCCTGTCGGTGACCAACGGCGAGTGCCCCACCCCTTCGCGGGATAGCATTACGCTGAGCGTGGTGCAGTTGCCCATCATCAACATCGTGGAAACGCCACCCACCATCTGCCTGGGCGATACCATTTCCCTGTCGAACAGCACCGTAGAAGGGGATGTGACCTACAGCTGGACGGGCCCCAACTTTATCTTCAACCCCGACAGCACCTTTACCCGCATTACGCCCGCCGTGTCGGGTCCCTATACCCTGACGGGTGACCGCTTGGGTTGTCCTTCGCAGGACGTGGTGCAGGTCAATGTGACCCCCATTGCCATCAACCTCAACCAACCGGATACCACCTTCATTTGCCAGGGGAGATCGGTACAGGTCAATGCTTCGGTAACGCCTTCCAATACCACGGTGGTGTGGAACCCGGCTACGGTTTCGGGCGCTACGCCTTTGTTGGCACCCAATACCTTTACCACCTATATTGCTACCGTTAGCGAAGGCAGTTGTGTGCGGATCGACACC
>Ga0075467_10000931_pt1 | contig 23949 bp, 21 predicted proteins | sample DEB08_DNA_9_FD_75067 | JGI IMG/M metagenome (GOLD analysis project Ga0075467, IMG submission 75067) | Aqueous microbial communities from the Delaware River and Bay under freshwater to marine salinity gradient to study organic matter... | ecosystem: Environmental > Aquatic > Marine > Coastal ... | reverse complement strand
GCGATCTACCTGCTGCTCGTCATTGCCTTCCTGGCACTTGGTGCATTCAGTAGTTAACCGCCCCGCTACTACGCTTGGGTAATGCCGGCGAACCCTTCTGGACCCGTACTCGTTGTTGATTTTGGCGCGCAATACGCGCAGTTGATTGCCCGACGGGTTCGTGAGGAAAACATTTATTCCGAGATCGTTGCCCATGCCATTACTGCTGGGGAAGTGATGGGAAAATTTCCGTCGGCAATAATTCTTAGCGGTGGTCCATCCAGTGTTTACGCTCCAGGTGCTCCATCATTTGATTCAGAGATCTTTGATTTAGGGATTCCTATTTTTGGGATTTGTTACGGCTTTCAATTAATGGCGAAGTCACTGGGTGGGGAAGTCGCGCATACGGGTACCAGTGAATACGGGCGGACCGAACTTACAACAACAGCGGCAAAGATTTTTTCTGATGTTCCAAAGTCAATCTCAGTCTGGATGAGTCACGGTGACGCGGTTAGCTCAGTGCCAGAAGGTTTTAGTGTGTGTGCGGTCTCAGCGGGTGCACCTGTTGCTGGCTTTGAAGACCTTGAACATTCACGCGCAGGCGTTCAGTTCCACCCGGAAGTAATGCACTCGGAGTTCGGCCAGAAGGTCCTTTCCAATTTCTTGATTCATGTTGCAGGGTGTGAACAAAGTTGGACCATGTCCAATGTCATCGAGGAACAGGTTGCCCGAATTTCCGCTCAGGTCGGGGAGTCGGAAGTGATTTGTGGACTTTCTGGCGGAGTTGACTCGGCGGTTGCTGCTGCACTAGTTCATAAGGCGGTGGGGGATCAACTCACTTGCGTGTTTGTCGATCACGGACTGCTGCGCGCGGGTGAGGCAGAGCAGGTTGAACGCGATTACGTTGCAGCAACCGGTATCACGTTGGTGGTTGTCGATGCAAAGAAACGGTTCCTTGATGCACTTGCCGATGTCACCGATCCAGAAACGAAACGAAAAATTATTGGCCGCGAGTTCATCCGGGTCTTTGAGGACGCGGCTGCGGGCGTTGTTGAACAAGCTGGCAGTACCGGCAAAAAAGTGGAATTCCTTGTGCAAGGAACCCTCTACCCCGACGTTGTTGAATCCGGCGGTGGTTCGGGGACCGCGAACATTAAAAGCCACCACAATGTGGGTGGTTTGCCAGAAGACTTGGAATTCACCCTCGTCGAACCACTACGCACCCTGTTCAAGGACGAAGTTCGCCAGGTGGGATTAGACCTCGGGTTACCACCAGAAATTGTGTGGCGTCACCCATTCCCGGGACCAGGTTTAGCGATCCGCATTATTGGAGCTGTCAATGAACAGCGCCTGGAGATCTTGCGCCGAGCTGACCTCATTGCTCGTGAGGAACTCACCGCAGCCGGCCTTGATCGTGATGTGTGGCAGTTCCCCGTTGTGTTATTGGCCGACGTGAGAAGTGTCGGTGTACAAGGCGATGGCCGCACGTACGGGCACCCGATTGTGCTGCGACCAGTGTCAAGTGAGGATGCAATGACGGCGGATTGGTCCCGATTGCCGTACGACTTAATTGCCAAAATTTCTAATCGGATCACAAATGAGGTCGCTGAAGTGAATCGGGTGACCCTCGACGTCACCAGCAAACCACCGGGCACGATTGAGTGGGAATAACCTGCCAACCGTTAGTCTGCCGCTATGGATTTCATTTATAACCTCGTAGTCATTCTGCACTTCATCGGTCTTGCCAGCTTGGTTGGCGGATTTATTGTGCAGATGTCAAGCCCGACAAAGGGCGTCAACGCTGCGATGTTCCACGGCGCGCTCACTCAACTCGTCACAGGTGTCATTTTGGTAGGCATGGCGGAGAGCGGGATGGTCGACGAAGAAATAGACACCACGAAGATTGCTGTGAAACTCGTGATTGTGCTGATCGTAACAGTGCTGGCATTCATTGGCCGCAAGAAAACCCCACCGCAGGTTGCATTGTGGGGAGCAATTGGCGCCCTGAGCATCGCTAATATTTTTATTGCCGTTCTCTGGAACTAAATAGCTGAGCGTTTCACGCTGTATTGACTACCCGGAAACTTTCGGCGAGTGCATCGGGGCCGAAGCCTGCATCAATTGCAGTGGCGCTCATCCAAGTCCGGATGCGTCCTTCAAGGTCTTCCATGTGACCTGTTTGTGACTCATGGGCTTGTAGGGCTGCGAGTTTGTGTGGCAGCATGTCGGTGACTTCTTCATAGTGGTTGACCTCGGGTGCGCCCATCACCCACACTTCATCGACACTCCATGCGTCGAGCCCTTCCTCATTGAGCAAGACCGGGTGGGCGAATGGATTGCGGGAATCAGGGTAGACCGAAAAAATTGCAGCTTCCCCAGCAGCGAGGTGATCGGGGTGCGCGGAATAAATCCGATCCCAGTTGCGTTCGGGTGATTGAATCAGGACCCGTTGCGGTTGAACCTGGCGAATCACTCGACTGATATCCCGACGCAAGCCTTGGGTCACCTGCAGATCTCCGTCTTGATAACCCAGAAAATGAATGTCGGTGACACCGAGGGCTTCACCGGCGGCGCGCTGCTCCGCTTGACGAATCTTGGGAATCTCGCTTCGGGGCACATCACGGTCGGCCCCACCGGCGTCACCATTGGTGCAAATGCAGTAGCTGACCGCTATTCCGGCTTCCGTCCACTTGCGAACCGTGCCTCCCGCGCCGAAATCGACGTCGTCGGGGTGGGCTGTAACTACCAGAATCCGTTCGATTTCCATCACATTTCCTCAATAAATCGTCAAATTTTGCATTATTTATGAATTACATGCCTGTTCTTACTCGTGTGGATTAGTCACATGCGTCACTTTCGTGTCAGAGTATGCATGTGCTTCCCCACAATACAGGGCGTCCTGCCCTGCCTTCCTTACGTGCGCTTATGCGCGGTGGCGGCATTTTTATATTCGTGAGCGCTTTAATTTTGCAGGCTAGTCCCGCAACGGCTGACGGAAGCGGATGGCAATCAACCAACTGGACCGGCGTGCTGGCCGGTGCACCCGAACCGGGTGTCGGTTTACCCGCCGCCCCCGTGCCTGCAGGCGCCCCGGTCGCGCTCCCAGCCGAGTACGACATTGCTCCCGAATACGAAGGACAATCCCAGTGTGATCCGGTTGCAAAACCAGGAACCCAGCGCTTTGCTGACTTAATAAAGGCAACGTATGGTCAAGATGAAGTTGTTTGGATCCCGCGAGACTGTGGAGTCGGTGGTCAAAGTGAGCACAAGGAAGGCCGCGCAATCGACTGGATGGGCAATGTTCGTATTGCAGAAGATCGCGCGGAAGCCGAAGCGTTTCTGAATTGGTTAATGGGACCGGATCAATTCGGGGTTGAATACGGAAATGCAATCCGGCTTGGAGTTATGTACATCGGTTGGAATGACCGCATTTGGCGGGGCTACGACATTGCGAAAGGGTGGACCGAACTCAAAGGCTGTTTTGCCAAGCCGGATAAGGGATCGGATAACACCTGTCACCGAAATCACATTCACATTTCACTGACGTGGGATGGAGCATCCGGTCGCAGTTCATTCTGGGATGGCACGCCCTTTGTCGCACCATTTTGTACACGCGATAAGTCTTCCGCCGGTGGCGCTCCGGCCACCCGTGTCGGAGGGGTTGTAGCCGTTGATCAAATACGAGTTGTCGGAACTCGATCTGTCACTGGTGTGAAAGAACGTTGTCGATTGCAGCAGGATCGTTGGAATGGCGACAGCAAGAGAATTTTCGCGAAAGTTACCGGCGTTGGTGGGGTGCCCGCGGACGGTGTTGCTGCCGTCCTCGTTCGCGTCTCTGCGTTAGGAACCAATGCACCTACAACTTTACGAGCGTGGGCACCCGGAGCGGGCTCCAGTGTTCCCGTGGTCAAAGCCCCGATTAACTCTGATGCGTCAGGAGACGCGATTGTCCCGGTGGCATCTAATGGAACTATCGCAATTGCTACTACGGCCGGGGCCACAGACGTAACCGTGGATGTTTTAGGTTATTACCCCAATGGCTCTGAAGTTGAAAACAAAGCCGAGGTAGTCAGCGACACCCTGGTCGCTCCGATGACCGAATTTGGGCCTGCGACGGTGCCTACCCCTGCCCCTGAAGCACCTGACCCACCGGCTGTGCCGGCACCTGGCGTAGCACCTGAAGAGGGTGAATTCATTGGCATTGGGGCTGAACTCGGCTACGAATCAATAAACCAGGGGGCTATTCAGCCCGGGGAAACCCGGACCGTGACCCTTGCGGGACTGCCGGTTGAAGCGACAAGTGCATTGGTGACCGTAACGACCAGCGAGTCGACAAAAAAGGGCAAACTTCGTATTGGTCAAATCGGTGAAAAAGTCAATGCGGCCACGGTCAAGGTGCGGAAGGCAAAGACTCGAACTGCAATATTAGTTGTTCCCGTCGTTGGTGGCACAGTCCAACTTTCGGCATCTAAAAAGCCATCGGTTCAGGTGAAAGTTGAAGTCTTGGGTTACCAAGCAAGCGCCGTACCGTTGAAAGCTCGCGGCATCCCTTCTAAAAAACTGACGACGGCCAAGTTTGACGGGACCGAAGTCAAACTGGCCAAAGTTACCGGAATCGGGGATGTGCCCAAGAAAAAAAAGAATGTGGCAGCGGTAATCCTTCGTGTTATAGCTAAGGGGAAGGGCTCAGACGGTCGCCTAGCGGTATACGCGGTCGGTGGAGTTGATTACGGATCACGATCAGCCACGGTCACTTCCAAAGGCAAAACCACATCCATCGTGGTAGCCGAGGTGGGAGACAAGGGATTGGTTGCACTTGCCTCAAATGTTCCGACGAAAGCCCGGGTGAGCGTGATCGGGTACATCAAACGCTGATTTTCGCCGTTTGATCGGGTCTCAGTGGTTGGGCCTAGACTGCATCAGTGTCTGATTCGAGCCAATCCCAGTTATTTTCTCAACGAGGTGATCAATTACTCGAAGATCTCAACCCGGCGCAACGCAAGGCTGTTGAGCATCGTGGTAGCCCGCTATTGATTGTGGCCGGTGCAGGTTCGGGAAAAACGAGAGTTCTCACCCGCCGAATCGCACATTTACTTGCCACAGGAGATGCAACTCCCGGACAAATACTCGCGATCACATTCACGAATAAGGCTGCCGCCGAAATGAAGGATCGCGTCGTCGAAATCGTTGGCCCAGCTGGACGCACCATGTGGGTTTCGACTTTTCACAGTGCATGTGTGCGTATTTTGCGAGCCGAAGCCCACCGACTCGGGATCAAGGCCAACTTCACAATTTATGACACCCAAGACTCATTACGCCTCATCACTTTGATCTTGCGTGATTTCAACATTGATGCAAAAAATACTCGTCCGCGCATGGTGCTGTCCCGGATTTCATCGGCAAAAAATGAACTCATTGATCATGAAACTTTTCTGACAAACACCCAATTATCCTCTGACAAGGACGCTGCAATTGAGTCGGTAATTGCCCAGATCTACCGCGAATATCAGAACCGCCTGACCCTCGCTAACGCATTTGATTTTGACGACCTGATTGGTTCAACCGTTGCCCTGCTGCAACTTTTCCCTGAGGTTGCAAATATGTATCGGCGCCGATTCCGTCAGATCTTGGTTGACGAGTATCAGGACACGAACCATGCCCAATACATGTTGATCAAGGAACTTGTCGGGACCGTTGCTGCGTCACCTGATTCACCGCCACCGGGTGAATTGTGCGTGGTCGGTGACGCTGATCAATCGATTTACGCATTCCGTGGCGCCACGATCCGAAATATTGAGGAATTCGAGCGTGACTACCCCAACGCGACCACGATCCTCCTAGAACAAAACTATCGCTCGACGCAAACAATTCTGAGTGCAGCCAATGCGGTGATTGCGAAAAACACCTCACGCCGAGCCAAGAATTTGTGGACCGACTCTGGCAATGGTGACCTGATCAAGGTGTACGTGGGAGACGACGAACACGACGAAGCTTCATTCATTGCCCGTGAGATCGACCGCATGTCCGATGAAGGAATTTCGCGGCCAGGTGACACGGCAGTCTTTTACCGAACAAATGCGCAGTCACGTGCGGTCGAAGAGATTTTTATTCGAACGGGGATGCCCTACAAAGTAGTGGGTGGTGTTCGCTTTTATGAACGCAAAGAAGTGCGAGATATTTTGGCCTATCTGCGCACAATTGTTAACCCGGCCGACGAAGTCTCGCTGCGCCGAATTCTCAATACACCCAAGCGCGGGATCGGTGATCGCGCAGAAGCAATGATCGGTGCCTATGCCGAACGGGAACGTATAACCTTTTTTGAAAGCTTGCAGCGAGCGGCCGACGTCCCTGGGCTCGCCACCCGATCCATCAGCGCCATTGCCAGTTTTGTCGAGTTGATGCAGGGGCTGCAGACGCTGTTTGAATCAGGTACCGAGCCTGCGCTGGTTGTACAAGCAGCAATTGAGCAAAGTGGTTATCTCTCCGAACTTCGAGCGTCAAATGATTTACAAGATGAAGGTCGAATTGAAAACCTTGCAGAACTCGAGTCAGTTGCCGCAGCTTTCTTGGTCGACAACCCTGAAGGAACCTTGATTGACTTTCTCGAAAATGTGGCCTTGGTCGCAGACGCCGATTCAATCCCTGACGGCGAGGATCACGGGGGCGTGGTCACCCTGATGACCTTGCACACCGCCAAAGGGCTCGAATTCCCCACCGTTTTCCTCACTGGAATGGAAGAAGGGATCTTCCCCCATTCGAGGTCTCTGGGTGAGGCACGTGAATTAGAGGAGGAAAGGCGACTGGCTTACGTAGGTATCACCCGCGCCCGTCAGCGCCTGTTCCTGAGCAGGTCCCTTACCCGGTCTTCTTGGGGCAGCCCGGCAGCCAATCCCCAAAGCCGTTTCCTCGATGAAATCCCAGAGCAACACATAAAGTGGGAACGGGAAGCTCCGCCGATGTTTGCCGCGAGTTCAAGTTTTGGTTCTGCCAGTTGGTCCGGATCGGATTCGTCACTGCGTCGAGGGAGCAAAAGTGTCAGTGCCAATACGATCTCACTCAGCGCAGGGGACCGCGTCACCCATGAAAAATTCGGCATGGGCACGGTGGTTGAAACTGGTGGCAGCGGAGATCGTGCTGACGCAACGATTGACTTCGGTGCATCGGGAGTCAAGCGTCTCTTGCTGCGTTATGCCCCTGTTGAAAAGCTTTAGTTACCAGAACCCTTCACTTTTGTTGCCTCGATAACCGCTGCGGCCACTGCAGGGGCAACACTGCTGTCAAAAACACTGGGAACGATGTAAACGGGGGAAAGGGCCTTGTCGCTTACACACTCAGCGATCGCCTTGGCAGAGGCTATAAGGACTTCATCGGTTATCTCAATCGCGCCGCTGTCAAGTAGTCCGCGGAAAATGCCAGGGAATGCAAGTACGTTGTTAATCTGATTCGGGAAGTCACTTCGTCCCGTAGCAACGACCTTGGCAAATTTTGCTGCCTCAATCGGATTGATTTCGGGGTCAGGGTTTGCCAGTGCGAAAACAATTGAGTCTTTAGCCATCTTTTCAACATCAGCTGCAGTAATCACATTGGGTTGCGACACACCAATAAAGACATCAGCATCAACCATTGCTTGAGCGAGTGAACCATTGAACTTATTCAAGTTCGTGCGTTTGGCTAGTTCAGTGCGATCGGGGTCGAGATCGGTCCGACTTGATGTGACCGCGCCTTTTGAGTCAAACAATGTGATGTTTTCAACGCCCGCATGGAGTAGAAGTTGCGCAACGGCAGCGCCCGCAGCGCCAGCCCCCGACATGACAATTTTCAACGTGGCGAGTTCTTTCTTCACCAACTTCGAGGCATTAATCAATGCGGCCAAAACGACAACCGCGGTGCCGTGTTGATCATCGTGAAATACAGGAATGTTCAGGCGTTCACGCAGTCGTCGTTCGACCTCAAAGCAACGCGGTGCTGATATGTCCTCGAGGTTGATTCCCCCAAAACCCGGAGCGATAATTTCTACGGTTCGCACGATTTCATCAACATCTTGAGTGTCGAGGCAGATCGGCCATGCATCGACGTTGGCAAATTTTTTAAAGAGCGCAGCCTTGCCTTCCATGACCGGCATGGCAGCTTCTGGACCAATATTTCCTAGTCCAAGAACTGCTGAACCATCCGTGACGACCGCGACGGTATTGCGTTTGATGGTCAAGTTGCGCGCATCTGAAGGATTTTCCGCGATCGCAAGACACACGCGGGCCACTCCTGGGGTGTAAGCGCGCGCTAAGTCTGTGCGATTGCGCATAGGTACTTTGATACCAACTTCGATTTTCCCGCCGAGGTGAACGAGGAAAACCGAATCACTGACTTTGTCGACCTTGCAGCCATCAATGCCATTGAGAGTTTCCCGGATTGATTCGGCGTGATCGGGGTCATGAACCAGCGCACTGAGGTCAACAACGGTGGTTTCTGTGCCGGGATCTGAGACGTCCAGGCCCGTGATCACTCCTCCGGCGTCGCTCACGGCTGCAATAATTTTCCCGGAAGCATGGAGTTCGGGTGTGACGTGCATTCGAATGGTGATCGAGTAGCCGGTTGCCTGAGTCATGGCAATAAGCCTATGACCGGTGTCATTCAAGGGTTTGAGGGCTATGAGGAGTATTTTTTCAGCGCGATAGCATTCTCTCCATGAGTGCAGAAGGACGTCCTATCCGAGTGGTCATTGCGAAACCGGGATTAGACGGTCACGACCGTGGCGCGAAAGTAATCGCTCGAGCATTACGCGATGCCGGATGCGAAGTGATCTACACGGGACTGCACCAAACCCCCGTTGCAATTGCCGCGACCGCAGTCCAAGAAGACGCCGACGTGATCGGAATATCAATTCTCTCGGGTGCGCACCTCACCCTCTTCCCAGAGCTGTTGAAAGAGTTGGCCGCAGCAGGGGCCGCAGATATCGTCGTTTTCGGGGGAGGAATCATTCCTGAAGCTGATATCCCTGTCCTCAAATCAGCGGGTGTTGCTGAAATCTTTACTCCAGGAACAACAACCCAGTCGGTCGTGGATTGGGTCAACGAGCACGTTTCGGTGCGTGGCTAGCCGGTAGTGCGTTCAAGATCACACAGATAGTGTCCAAAAGCAGGTCAGCGAGTCAATAGGCTTAGGCGGCACGCCGGGCGTGGATTAAATCATCATGAATTAGGGAGTTTTTGTGGATCTGTACGAATACCAAGCCAAGGAACTTTTCGGAAAGCATGGGCTCCCCATTACCGCTGGTGATGTCGCGCTTGATGTTGATGCAGCCGTCGCGATCGCTGAATCCATTAATGGCCCGGTGGTCGTTAAGGCTCAGGTAAAAGTGGGCGGCCGCGGCAAGGCCGGTGGCGTGAAGCTTGCGAAAAACCCCGCAGAGACACGCGAGATTGCCGGGGATATTTTGGGCATGGACATCAAGGGTCACACCGTTCACAAGGTGCTCGTAGCCCACGCTGCAGATATTGCGGAGGAATACTACGTCTCATTTTTACTCGACCGGTCGAACCGTTCATTTCTGGCAATGGCCAGTGTCGAGGGTGGAGTTGAGATCGAAGAAGTTGCCGTCAACAATCCTGAGGCACTTGCAAAAATCAGGGTCGATGCACTTGAGGGTGTAACCCCCGCGAAGGCTAGAGAGATTGCTGCAGCAGCGAAATTTGACGAGGCGATTCAAGGTCAAGTTGCCGACATTCTGGTCAAATTGTGGGAAGTCATGGTGGCCGAAGACGCAACCCTCGTTGAAGTAAACCCACTCGTCCTTACTCCAACAGGCGAGGTGCTCGCACTCGACGGCAAAGTCACGATCGATGACAACGCTGATTACCGCCAACCTGACCATGCCGCTTTTGACGACTCGGATCCTGACAACATTGAGACCCGTGCAAAAGCAATGGATTTGAACTACGTCAAGCTTGAAGGCGACGTGGGAATCATCGGAAACGGCGCGGGGCTTGTCATGAGCACACTTGATGTTGTCGCCTATGCAGGAGAGGAGTTTGGTGGCATTAAGCCGGCAAACTTCTTGGACATTGGTGGTGGGGCGTCGGCCGAAGTCATGGCAAACGGTCTCGACATTGTTCTCAATGACCCCGAAGTCCAAGCGGTCTTTGTCAATATCTTCGGCGGTATTACTGCATGCGATGCAGTGGCCAACGGGATTCTGCAAGCGGTTGATCAACTTGGAGACAGTGTTACCAAGCCGATCGTCGCTCGCATTGACGGAAATAACGCTGTTGAAGGCAGGGCAATTCTCAACAAAGCAAATCACAAATTTATTGAACTAGTTGACACCATGGACGCAGCAGCGCGCCGGGTGGCTGAACTCGCAGCAGCTCGAAAGGGAGCGTAATCCAATGGCAATTTGGCTCAATGAAGACAGCAAAATCCTTGTTCAGGGAATGACCGGATCTGAGGGCACAAAACACACGCGCCGCATGGTTGCAAGTGGAGCCAAGGTTGTTGCAGGCGTAACACCTGGCAAAGCCGGTGCTGATGTGGACGGAATTCCGGTATTCAACGACGTCGCTGCGGCAATGGCGGCAACCGGCGCGAATGTCTCTGTGGTTTTCGTGCCACCCAAGTTCGCCAAGGCTGCAGTAGAAGAGGCTGTTGACGCGAAGATTCCACTCTGTGTCGTCATCACTGAAGGAATTCCGGTTCATGACACGGCACAGTTCTTCCAATACGCGGTGAATGCGGGAACCACGAGGATCATTGGTCCAAACTGCCCCGGAATCATTAGTCCAGGTGCATCAAATGCGGGGATTATCCCCTCTGACATCACCAAGCCGGGTCGAATCGGACTGGTCTCAAAGTCAGGAACTCTGACGTATCAAATGATGTACGAACTCCGCGATTTTGGCTTCTCGACCTGCGTGGGAATTGGTGGCGACCCCATCATTGGAACCACCCACATCGACGCACTCGAGGCATTCCAAAACGACCCCGATACCGACGCAATCGTCATGATCGGTGAAATTGGTGGCGATGCTGAAGAGCGGGCCGCCGCCTACATTAAAGACCATGTAACTAAGCCGGTAGTTGGCTACGTCGCAGGGTTCACCGCACCTGAAGGAAAGACTATGGGTCACGCTGGAGCGATTGTTTCCGGTTCCTCGGGGACGGCTGCTGCTAAGCAGGAGGCTTTGGAGGCGGCAGGAGTACAGGTAGGTCGCACACCAAGTGCAGCCGCTGAACTCATGCGCAAGATTCTGTCCTAAGCGCAAGATTCCGTCCTAAGGGGCTGTGTGCCTTGGTCGAAAACGGCTGGGGGAAAGGTAGATTGTGCTTGTGAGTCAGCAGGCACCGCCAGAGATGGGGACACCTGCGCAGGAAGAAGAACAAAGTGCGCAGCGTTCAGAACCTGAGTCAGGCAATACCAGAGACCGAGTAATGGGGTTTACTGGCAAACCTGCAGTGAGTTCAATAACGTGGTCAATCATCTTGTCTACCTCAGTAATTCTGGTAACGGTGGCTCTTTCATCCCTAATTTTGCTACCTACCTTGTTATTTGGCGGTGACCGTCCGTCGAGTGTCAAGGGATATCTGGATGCAATCACTTGGGGTTGGTTATTGATCAATGGCGTACCACCGAAACTTGGTTCGGCCACCATCACGTTGATTCCTTGGGGTCTAGCCCTAATCCCTTGGGTGTTGCTGTTCGTCGCCGGCAGGTCGATCTCAATTCGCACCACTCATGGAACACGTTGGCGGGTTCTCGGTGGTGTGATTATGGTGGTGATTTATGTGGTGGCGATTGTTGCAGCGGGCCACTTCACCACCTCAATGAATATCTCCTTCAGTGATTGGTGGGCCCTGAGCGTGTCCCTGGCCATGGGTGTTAGTGCCGTAACAGTGGGAATTCTCAGTGGTGCCAACGCTCAATTGGGTTCAAGAATCCCGCCCCTCGCAGTGTTCGTGTTGCGCAGGGGTGTTGGCGCGGTTATAGCGCTTTTGGGAGTAGCCGCCATCATGTTGGCGGTACGGCTCCTCGCTAATTTTGGCTCTGCCATGGATTTATTTATGGGTCTTAATCCTGGTTGGAGCGGAATTTTGGCAATGCTGGCCCTGACGATCGGATACGCTCCCGTTCTTGTTGTGTGGAGTGCCGCTTACATTGTTGGTGCCGGGTTCAGTATTGGACCCGACGTAATGGTCTCCCCGTTCATTCCGGTTACTGCTCCCACGCAGCTACCACCATTTCCGCCGCTAGTTGCTATCCCAGAAACTGCGGGCGCACTTGTCTGGCTGCTTCCTCTGCTGGTAATTGGTATTGGCGTTTTGTGGGGTGTCGGGATCTCGAAAAGTCTCGGCAAGGAAAGTGCACTGATTCGTCTGGTTATCGGATTAACAATGGCATTTGTTGGCGCCGTAATCCTTTACTTCTTGGCATTGATATCACTGGGAAATTTGGGTGACGTTCGTCTGATTTCTTTGGGACCCGACCCCTTGTTATCAGCGTCTCTTTTTTGGATTTTAATGGCGGTGGGTATTAGTCCAACGGCCGTGCTGCCGTCTAAAGCTTTTGTCCGAAACCGTCACTTAAAAATAGCGGTAGTCCCAGAACCCGTTTTTGATGAAGCACAACGCAATCATGAGTAGAGACCAGAATGAGGTTCGGTTCGGTACCGCAGTGGGGTGGGCGCGAGTTGCCTTTTCCAAAAATATTTTGGCATTTATCGCACTAGCCGTTGTAGTCATGATTCTGCAATTCGGGCAGCAGTTTGCGGCAGACCCATTTACCGAATCATTTTCCCGCTGCATCGAAGTGGGCGGTGCCGGTGAAACATTGAACTCAGCAGCAATGGCAACATGCTTTGAATCGGAGATGGGGTCTCTTCTGCTAGTTATTCTTCTGGCAGTTGTGTTCGTAGTAGCGTCTTTCTTAGCAACGGCAGGTGTTATTCGTGGTGCTCTCTACGTAACGCTCGGACGAAAAATCGGGTTTGCTGACACATTCACAGGTCCCCATTTTGGAGCATTTACTTTGACAGTATTACTGATCATGGTCACTTTCGTTGCTGGACTTTTCCTGTTCATCGTGCCAGCCGTCTTTGCAGTCCTGTTATTTCAATATGCCCCCTTTTTCGCCTTGGACCGCGGATTAACACCATTTCAAGCATTGAAGTCAAGTAGCCGTTTGGTCCGTCTCAATTGGCCACTTGCGATTTTAGTTTTGTTATTTAGTGGTGCCGCGTACTTGATTTCCGGTTTATTCTGGGGGATCCCGACGCTTCTCTTCCTGCCTTTAGCCGCTTTGGTGACCGGATATGCGTACCGAACACTTCAAGGCGAGTTGGTTGATCCGGCTCTGTGACCGCTCGAATAGTCGTTTTAGCATCCGGTACCGGAACGCTTTTTGAGGCACTCTTAGATTCCGGAGTGGGAACCAGCGTGGTCGGCTTGGTCAGCGATCAGCCAGATGCACGGGCAGTTGACATTGCTCGGCGTCGTGAAATTCTGGTGCGAACAATCCCACTCAATGATTTTGATTCACGTGAGTCGTGGGAGCATGAATTATTCAGGAAGGTCAAGGAATTGAACCCGGATCTGATTGTGGCGGCGGGGTTCATGCGAATTCTCAGTCCGGTATTTGTCAACCAGTTTCCCGAGCAAATAGTTAATTCACATCCTTCTTTGCTGCCCCAATTTCCTGGTGCACATGCGGTACGTGATGCCCTAGCGGCAGGGGCCACGATCACAGGATGCACGGTTCATTTCATTGATGAGGGAGTAGATACGGGGGAAATAATCTCCCAGGAGCAAGTAGATGTACGCCCGGATGAAAGTGAAGAGCAGTTGCACGAAAGAATAAAGACAGTTGAACGCACTCTCCTTCCCCTCAGTGTTGAACGGCTATTAATTGAGCGACTCGGGAAAGGGTTTCAGTGACAATTCGGCCGATCAAGCGGGCGTTAATTTCTGTGTACGACAAGAGTGGGGTCGTCGAATTGGCTCAAGCGTTGTCACACAACGGTATTGAGATAGTTTCGACCGGCAGTACCGCCTCGACCATTGAAGCGGCCGGTATAGCGGTAACCCCAGTTCCTGCGGTCACGAACTTCCCTGAGTGTCTTGATGGACGGGTTAAAACCTTGCACCCTGGTATCCATGCCGGTCTGCTCGCTGACGTGCGCAATCCTGATCATGTTTCGCAATTAGAAGAGCTCGGGATTGCAGCATTCGACTTGGTAGTGGTGAATCTCTATCCATTCAATGAGACCGTTGCCAGCGGAGCCAAAATCGATGACTGTATTGAGCAAATCGATATTGGTGGTCCAGCCATGATCCGCGCGTCAGCGAAGAACTTCGCCAATGTTGCGGTTGTGGTTTCCCCTAGCAGCTACCAGGAAGTTCTTGAGGCTCTCGAGGCTGGTGGCACCACACTCGTCCAGCGTGCAGTGCTGTCGGCACACGCTTTTGCTCACACGGCAACTTACGACATCGCAGTTGCAACCTGGATGTCGAATGTGGTTGCCCCCGATGAAAACGAATTCCCTCGATGGCGAGGGACGGCGTGGACTCGAAATGAAGTGCTCCGATACGGGGAGAACCCGCACCAAAGTGCTGCTTCCTATATCGGCATAGGTCATGAAATTGGAATTGCAAACTCACAGCAGTTGCACGGAAAACCCATGTCTTACAACAACTTCATTGACGCGGATGCGGCTCGTCGCGCGGCATTTGATTTCTTGGAACCAACCGTGGCCGTTATCAAACATGCTAACCCGTGCGGGATCGCATCCGGGCTTGACATTGAGGAGGCCTACCATAAGGCACACGCGACAGATCCTGTCTCAGCCTTTGGTGGAGTGGTTGCGGCTAATCGAACGGTTACCAAGGAAATGGCCGAGTCACTATCTAAGGTTTTCACCGAAGTGGTCGTCGCTCCTGATTTTGATGCCGATGCCTTGTCGGTCCTGAAAGAGAAAGCTAACCTTCGGATTCTGGTCGCACCCGGACCCCATCCGGGCCGAAGGGTGGAGGCACGCACAATCTCTGGGGGTCTACTCGTACAGAGCGTAGACACTGTGAATGACAGTGGTGACAACCCCGCAAACTGGACGCTCGTCAGTGGGGAGCCCGTATCCGATGCCACTATGCGTGACCTTGATTTCGCCTGGAAAGCTTGCCGATCTGTGAAGTCAAATGCGATTCTCTTGGCGAAGAATCTCGGCGCGGTTGGGATTGGCATGGGGCAGGTCAATCGGGTTGACTCCGCTCACTTATCGGTGACTCGGGCTGGAGAACGGGCGCTCGGCTCTGTCGCGGCATCTGATGCTTTTTTCCCATTCGCCGACGGACTACAGGTATTGCTGGATGCGGGTGTGAGTGCGATCGTGCAACCTGGCGGTTCTGTTCGCGACGAAGAAGTTATTGCGGCAGCCCAAGCCTCCGGAGTCAGCATGTATTTCACGGGAACACGTCATTTCTTTCACTAGTCAGAAAGGTGGCGTAAGCAGCGCCAAAGTTTTTCTTCCGATCACTTTTGTCGTCGGATCCCTTACAGCGTGGCAAGCCCGAGCAAATGGTGAACTTGCCGTTTTGGTAGGCAGTGGTCTTGAAGCCGCAGTCTGGAGTTTTGGCTCCGGCTTAATAATGCTGACAATTGTGTTGTTGCTAAATCAACGCATGCGGGTCGGTGTGAAAAAGGTTGTCATGGGACTACGCAACCGCGATTTCCCGCGTTGGCATATTTTGGGTGGTCTACTCGGTGGAACGTTTGTGGGAGTTCAGGCAAGTGTTGTTCCACTCATCGGCGTTGCACTATTTACCGTTGCTGTCGTTGCTGGCCAAAGCTCCAATGCGCTGCTCGTTGACCGAATTGGTTTAGGCCCATCGGGTATCACGGCAATTAGCCCAATCAGGGTAGTTGCGAGTGTGCTGGCAGTTGGGGGTGTAATTGTTGCGGTATCAAACAGGTTGTCGGTAGATGTCTCTTGGGTACCAGTGCTTTTGTCCTTCCTTGTAGGCGCCCTCATAGCTATCCAGCAGGCCATCAACGGTCGAATCGGCATCACAGCGGGAAATGCATTTTCTTCAACGTGGTTTAACTTCATTTTTGGGACCAGTGCGCTGCTGGTCGCCTCGTTTACTCAAGTTTTCTGGGGCGACATGCAAGTATCAACCCTTCCCAGCAATTCATGGTGGGTGTACACCGGTGGAATTGTGGGTGTTGTGTACATCGCAATGTCGGTTTGGGTTGTCCCAAAAGTTGGAGTCTTGATTTTCGTGCTAATCTCCGTCAGCGGGCAACTCACAGGAGCGTTATTCCTCGATCTTTTAATGCCCACCAGCGGAACGGTGATCACACCCACGCTGTTTATCGGCATTGGCCTCACTTTCTTGGCGGTAGCGCTGTCAGTGTCGCCGCGGCTACTGGCATCTCGACGTTAGGTGAGCTACACCATTAATGAGAGCGTAATGAGAGCGCAAAATGTTGTTAGTGGGACTTTGTGGTGCATGGTGAGGACCTGATAGCAGGGCGGACCCCGCATGGGAGAGACTAAGTGCATGATTCTTGACGGTAAAGCGACCGCAGCATTGGTCAAGGCAGAACTCAAGGTTCGAGTTGATGCACTCAGAGCACAGGGGATTGTGCCAGGACTGGGTACGGTTCTGGTCGGTGAAGACCCCGGTTCACACGCTTATGTTGGTGGAAAGCACAAAGACTGCGCCGAAGTCGGGATTTCATCTATTCGGATTGATCTGCCCACCGATTCCACCCAGGCTGACGTTGACGCCCATATAGCTACATTGAATGCAGATCCTTCGGTTACAGGTTACATAGTTCAACTTCCATTGCCCAAGCACTTGGATGCCAATCGAGTTTTGGAACTCATGGATCCGGGCAAAGATGCTGACGGTCTACACCCCATGAACCTTGGACGACTCGTGCTGGGGATCCCGGCTCCGCTGCCGTGCACTCCAGCGGGAATTGTAGAACTGCTCAGACGCTATGAAGTTCCAATAAACGGTGCCCACGTGGTCATTGTTGGTAGGGGAGTCACCGTTGGCCGACCGCTAGGACTCCTACTGACCCGAAAAAGTGAAAATGCAACCGTGACCCTCTGTCACACCGGAACCAAGGATCTTTCCGAGCAGCTGCGGCGAGCCGACATTATTGTTGCGGCAGCAGGCGTCCCTGGGATAGTTACGGCAGCCGACGTGAAGCCCGGTGCCGCTGTACTTGATGTCGGGATCACCAGAACAGATGCTGGTTTGGTTGGTGACGTCGCCCCCGATGTCATCGATGTTGCTGGTTTCCTAGCACCCATGCCGGGTGGTACCGGCCCCATGACCCGCGCCATGTTGCTGGCCAATGTTGTGGCCCGCGCCGAGGAACTTGCACAAGGCTGATATTCACATGGCAAATTCACGCGATGAAAATGTGCACCGGCTTCCTCGTTCACGGTTCAGGGAATGGCCGATTTCACTCGTCTTACTCGGGATCGCAATCTCGATGGTTTTCGTGGCGACAGACCACTTTCGACGGGGATCGGTGGTGCTTGCCGTGAGTGTCGTCCTGGCCCTTTTCCTTCGGCTTTTCCTCCCAGAAAATCAGGTCGGAATGCTCGCTGTTCGCTCGAGGACCGTAGATGTGATCATTTTGACCGTTTTGGGTGTGGGATTGGCCATATTTGCCCTATGGGTTCCTGCCCCGAACTAAAAATAGAAGGCGCGAGGCGGTATCTTGACGTCAAGATATTTTTTTCTACCCCGTATATCCCCCGAAGGAGACAACACATGGCTCGCTCTGGCAAGGTTTCAGTAATTGGCGCAGGTTTCTACGGTTCAACGACCGCCCTTCGCTTGGCTGAATACGACATCTTTGAAACGGTTGTTCTCACCGACGTGGTTGAGGGTAAGGCTGAAGGTCTCGCACTGGACATGAATCAGTCGCGCTGGATTGAAGGATTTGAAACGAAGCTCGTTGGCCAGACCACAGGGATGGACGGCAGTGGCTACGAAGCCATCGCCGGTTCTGAGATCGTTGTCATGACCGCGGGCCTGCCTCGCAAGCCAGGCATGAGTCGTATGGATCTCATCGAAACGAATGCAAAAATCATGCGCGGTGTGTGTGAAAATATTGCCAAGTATGCACCCGATTGCATTGTGATCAACGTTGCCAATCCACTTGATGAAATGACCGCACTCGCACAAATTGTTACTAAGTTCCCGTACAACCGGGTTATTGGTCAAGCAGGAATGCTGGACACGGCCCGCTTCTCTCACTTTGTTGCCGAAGCACTTAATGTGCCCGTTGGATCTGTCACAACGCTGACCCTTGGTTCACACGGTGACACCATGGTGCCTGTTGCATCAGCTTGCAGTGTCGACGGGAAGCCACTGAGTGATCTGCTCTCACAGGATCAGATTGACGAGCTCGTTGTCCGCACTCGCAATGGTGGAGCGGAAATCGTCGCCCTGTTGAAAACAGGATCGGCCTACTACGCCCCGTCAGCAGCGGCAGCCCGCATGGCGCGCGCAGTTCATGAAAACTCTGGCAAGGTCATGCCCGTGTGTGCATGGGTTGATGGTGAATACGGTCTCTCCGGTGCCTACCTCGGAGTTGAAGCCAAAATTGGTAAAGAGGGGATTAAGAAGATCGTTGAAACCCCACTGACTGATTCAGAGAAAGCCCTGCTCGTTGAAGCCTATGAAGCCGTTAAAGCCAAGCAAGCCGACGTCTCTGCCCTGTAAGTACGACCCACTTTTTCCACTAAGTCCCCACTCAAGGAGTTATGCACATGTCACAAAAAATCAAGGTTATTAATCCGGTCGTTGAACTTGACGGCGACGAAATGACTCGAATCATTTGGCACTTTATCAAGGCTGAATTGATTGAAAAATATCTTGATGTTGAGCTGAAGTATTACGACTTGAGCATGGAAAACCGTGATGCAACCGACGATCAGGTCACGATCGATTCAGCACATGCAATTCAAAAATATGGTGTCGGCGTTAAGTGCGCAACGATTACACCCGATGAAGCGCGTGTTGAAGAATTTGGTTTGAAGAAAATGTGGAAGTCACCCAATGGAACCATTCGTAATATTCTTGGCGGAGTAATCTTCCGTGAACCAATTATTATTTCGAACATTCCTCGGCTTGTTCCAGGCTGGACCCAGCCAATCATTATTGGCCGTCACGCATTTGGAGATCAATACAAGGCGACAGACTTTAAAGTTCCCACAGCCGGCACTCTCACCATGACATTCACGCCAACTGACGGCTCCGAACCGATGGAATTCAATGTGTTTGACTTCCCAGCAGGTGGCGTCGCCATGGGAATGTACAACTTGGACGAGTCAATCCGCGACTTCGCGCGCGCATCAATGCGTTACGGACTCACCCGCGGTTACCCCGTTTATCTGTCGACCAAGAACACGATTCTGAAGGCCTATGACGGTCAATTCAAAGATATCTTCGCTGAAATTTTTGAGACCGAATTCAAGGCCGAGTTTGAGGCCGCGGGAATTACCTATGAACACCGGTTGATCGACGACATGGTGGCAGCTGCCATGAAGTGGGAGGGCGGCTACGTCTGGGCCTGCAAGAACTATGACGGTGACGTTCAGTCCGACACCATTGCCCAAGGTTTTGGTTCCCTGGGCTTGATGACCAGTGTGCTAATGACCCCCGATGGCAAGACCGTTGAAGCCGAAGCCGCTCACGGCACGGTTACCCGGCACTACCGCCAGCACCAGCAAGGAAAGCCAACGTCCACCAACCCAATTGCTTCAATCTTCGCCTGGACCCGCGGGCTGGAGCACCGAGGCGTACTCGATAGCACCCCTGAGGTCAGCGAATTTGCTCGCACGCTTGAGCGGGTTTGCATCGAAACTGTTGAGGCTGGTGACATGACCAAGGATCTGGCCATGCTGGTTGGCCCCGATCAACAGTGGCTCACCACACAGGATTTCCTGAGTGCAATTGACACCCGTCTGCAGGGAGCAATGCGTTCCTAACGTGAAAAAAGTTCTAAGGTTGAGCCTGTGAGCGACATCTTGGTCAACTTTGGCGTGATCTTAATCTTTGTCTTGATCGGTGGATTTTTCGCTGCCGCGGAACTCGCTTTGGTTTCCGTTCGAGAAAGCCAAGTGACACGGCTAGCAGAGACTTCCAAGCGCGGACGCACCCTGGCCGGTTTAACCGCCGATCCGGGGCGCTTCCTTGCGGCCGGTCAGGTGGGGGTCACCCTCGCTGGATTCATATCGGCTGGGTTTGGTGCGGCAACTATTGCACCGGATCTTGCCGTTCCCCTTGAGAACTGGGGGCTCAGTGAAGCGGCCGCCAGCACGGTTGCATTCATTTTCATCACGGTCGTGATCGCATACATCTCGTTGGTCTTAGGCGAATTGGTACCTAAGCGAATTGCACTTCAGCGGGTGGAGCAGGTCGCATTATTTGTTGCTGGGCCGATCGAACTCACGGCGAAGATCACGCGACCATTCATTGCCGCATTGGGAGTCTCAACAAATGTGATTGTTCGCTTGTTTGGAATTGATCCCAAGGCCGGCAAGGAACAAATGAGTGGTGAGGAACTTCGCGACCTCGTAGCGGCGCACGAAGACCTCAGCGTTGAAGAGCGTGAAATGATTGATGACATTTTTGCGGCAGGGGAACGCGAATTGAGGGAAGTCATGATGCCTCGCACGGAGGTTTCCTTCTTGGATGCATCGTTGTCAGTATCTAAGGCGATTCGTTTAATTTCTGACCAACCCCATTCACGCTATCCGGTCATTCGCGGTAGCGCCGACGAAGTTGTGGGATTTGTGCATATCCGTGACCTACTCGACCCCGACCTTGAAGACCGCAATATTCCCGTTGGCAGACTGGCTCGGGAGGTCTTGACCTTCCCAGGGAGCAAAGAAGTGATCAGCACTCTGAGTGAAATGCGTCGGATGAGGGCGCATTTAGCTATGGTCCAAGACGAATATGGCGGTACCGCAGGCCTTGTCACCATGGAGGATCTGGTTGAGGAACTGATCGGTGACATCAAAGATGAATATGACGTTGAGGCTCCAGCCCAAGAACAGGGCGCCCTGGGTGAAATAACGGTTGACGGTCTACTCAATCGTGATGATTTTGAGGATCGAACATCAATCGAGCTTCCTGAGGGACCATTCGAAACGATTGCGGGCTTCATTATTTCCCAGTTGGGGCAGCTACCACAGATCGGTGACAAAGTTGAGATCGAAAATCACGAATTTGTTGTGACCGAACTCGATGGTCGTCGGGTATCAAGGGTGCGGGTGGTTACCCACGAAAAAGGCAGTGAGGAACAATACGACGGTGACAAATAGTATCCAAAAACCACGGGTCTTCTCAGGTATCCAGCCAACGGCTGATTCCTTCCATATTGGCAACCTATTGGGGGCCTTGCGGGAGTGGGTGAAACTCCAGGAGAGTCACGATTCCTTTTTTTGCGTGGTAGACCAACATGCGATTACCGTCGACCATGATCCCCAACTGTTGCGAAAGCGCACACTCGTGTCTTTTGCGCAGTTGCTTGCACTTGGGTTAGATCCAGAGAAGTGCACGGTTTTTGCACAGAGTCAGGTCGCTGCCCACAGCCAACTGTCATGGGTACTGCAATGCCAAACTGGTTTCGGTGAGGCAAGCCGGATGACCCAATTCAAGGATAAAAGTTCGAAGGCGGGTAATGACCGTTCAACCGTTGGTTTGTTCACGTACCCGATCTTGCAGGCGGCAGACATCCTGCTTTACCAGGCGAATGGGGTCCCCGTCGGTGAAGATCAACGCCAACACCTGGAACTAACCCGTGATTTAGCCCAACGGTTTAACTCCAAGTTTGGTGAGACATTTGCCGTGCCTGAAGTGATGGTGGTCAAAGAAACGAGTCGAATAGTGGACTTACAAGACCCCATGGCAAAGATGAGCAAGTCAAGCCCCAGCGGTTGTGTCTTTCTTCTTGATGAAAACAAGGTGGCAGAGAAAAAGATTAAGAGTGCAGTAACTGATTCAGAGGCTGAAGTTCGTTTTGATGAGAGCATGAAGCCGGGGGTTTCCAACTTGTTGACCCTGCAGAAAGCCATCACAGGAAAATCGATTGATGCACTGGAATCGGAATATGTAGGACGTGGCTACGGGGACCTGAAAAAGGAAACTGCTGAAATTGTGTTGGGAGTTGTTGAGCCGATTCGCACAAGGGTCAACGAGCTACTGACTGACCCGGCTGAACTTGAATCCTTGATGAACAAAGGAGCGCGAAAGGCCCGAGAGGCCGCGGAGCCCACATTAGATCTCGTTTATGAGCGGGTGGGTTTTCCGGCTAACCCTCGAGGGTAATTTTGCCTCTGCCCGTCACTCGTCCCCGATTTTTTCGTTGAGCGAAAGTTGACCGGACCCCGTAGAGAATAAACGCCACTATGGCCGTGAAAAGAATCATCCAGCCGACGGCCAAACCATCTGGGCCTGAGCCGGCCGTGGCAGTGCTCACGGGTTGCGAAGTAATTTCGGCGTCAGCCGTGGTATCCATATTTGATGGACCATTGGCATCCAGGCTGGCCGCGGGCAAAGTGTTTTGACCGAGCACACCAATGGGTGTGACCTTGTCACCATTGGCGAAGGCCCAGGTGAGAAGTTTTTCAGCGGCAGTCGAACTTGCCTCTTTAATGCCCATCAGCGAAACAATGTAGGTCGTTCCCTTACGCTTCGCTGCTCCGATAAAGGTTCGCCCAGCGTTGGTGGTGTAGCCAGTTTTTAAGCCGAGTGCCCCTTTGAAGTTGCCAAGCAGCATTCGATTTTGCGTGTAGATGGTTTTTGATTTTTTCTTGTTGGCAAATTCATGCTTTGTTGTGGCAACAACTTCCCTGAAATATGGCATGGTCAATGCGGAGCGGCCTATGGTGGCAAGGTCGTATGCGCTGGAAACCTGACCGGGTGCATCAAGGCCGCTGGGATTCTTGGCGACTGTGTCGAGCGCCCCAAGCGAGTCAGCAACCTGATTCATTTGTTTCAAAGTTGTTTTCACACTTCCGGCACCTTGGGCGAGAGCCATTGCAGCGTCATTGGCGCTGGGAAGTAGCAGCGCATAGAAAAGGTCATTTGCGGTGTAGTCGCGGCCACGGACTAAACCAACTTTGGAGCCGTAAGTGCTAACCGCTCGTTTTTTTGCTTTAATCATTGTTGATGGGTCTAATTGGGGGATCAACGTCAGTGCGGTCAACGTTTTCAGGGTACTAGCCGGTGCCCGCAAAACGTGAGGGCCCTTTGCAGCCAGGATCTCTCCGGTTTCTGCATTAGCAATAACCCAGGTCTTTGCCCACACTTGTGGCAGTGGGTCAGATCCCTCACCCAAATTGACGATCTTCCCTTTGCCGGTGAGTTGTTCACCGCCGACGGGGCTCGTAATAGGGGCAGTAGATGCTGGTACGGCGCCAAATGAGAGTCCAAGAACGAGTGCCACGGCAGTAGCGAGTCCAAGGGGTGCGAACCTCCGCTGAATTGCGGATCTTGCGTGCCGTTGGGGAGGTTGTGGTCGCATAGCCCTTCAATGCTAACCCCAACCAATCCAAATGACAGTAAGGCACCGCCGGATGTGGATTGGGTCACTCCCTGGCCAAGGCGCAGGCTCCGGGACTAGATTTAGGTTGCATCGTTCCCTATGAAAGGCCCCGAATGAGCACAGTGAATACAGCGAGGAATTCAGAGGGCACAACCGCATCCTCTGAGGCGTTACCCGCCAGCACGCCCACCCGCCTGCTGATTGGGGGAGAGTGGATTGCCACGGCTGCTGGGCTTAATGTGATTAATCCGGCTTCCTACGGCACTTTGGCGACAATTGGTGATGCTGGCGTCGCTGAGGGTATTCAAGCGGTTGACGCAGCCCATGAGGCCTTCCAAACGTGGTCGATCACACCGGCCCGAGTTCGAGCCGAAATTTTGCGAAAAGCTTTTGACATTATGGTGGCG
>Ga0075467_10000930_pt1 | contig 23971 bp, 17 predicted proteins | sample DEB08_DNA_9_FD_75067 | JGI IMG/M metagenome (GOLD analysis project Ga0075467, IMG submission 75067) | Aqueous microbial communities from the Delaware River and Bay under freshwater to marine salinity gradient to study organic matter... | ecosystem: Environmental > Aquatic > Marine > Coastal ... | reverse complement strand
CCAAAGCAGTAGCCTACTTCGAGAAATGTAGAGTAGTCATTGTGCCAACCATCGCCTCAACCGATGCGCCTTGCAGTGCCTTATCGGTTATTTATAACGATGATGGTTCGTTTAATCGCTACTTAGTGCTACCCCATAACCCAGATGTGGTATTAGTCGACACCGACATTATTAGCAATGCGCCAGTGCGATTTCTTAGTGCCGGAATGGGGGATGCATTTGCAACTTGGTTTGAGGCTGAGGATTGTCGCATTAAGCGCGGTACAAATATGACTGGTCGGGTTGGCCCAATGACGGCTTATGCATTAGCGCATTTATGTCATGAAACATTGTTGGAGTTCGGCACATTCGCTAAGCTGGCTTGCCAAGAACATATCGTTACGCCGGCTCTTGAGCACGTTGTCGAAGCAAACACTCTGTTAAGCGGGCTCGGCTTTGAAAGTGGCGGGCTGGCGGCAGCGCACGCAATCCACAACGGCTTGACTACCTTGCACCAAACTCATGACTACTACCACGGAGAGAAAGTAGCGATCGGTGTACAGGCGATGATGTTCTTGAGTGATAAACCCAGCGATGTGATTGATCTAGCGTTTGATTTTTGTGAATCCGTAGACCTGCCAACAACCTTGGCTGATATTGGTTTGATCGATGTGTCCGAAACAGAGCTATTCGCAGTGGCTCAGGCCGCCTGTGCAGAAGGAGAAACTATTCACAATGAGCCCGTTGAGGTGACCCCTCGCCGAGTAATGCATTGCTTGAGAGCCGCAGATGCCGAAGGGCGACGGCGCAAAGGACTGTAAAATAAAGGGCTAAAATTTGATTTCTATCATTTATAAATAGGCAACAATTATGACCAACGAAGGGCCAAATAAATGGATGTGGTTTCGAGCGTTGAGCGTGCTCGAAAAAGTTGAGTATTTGCGACATGGGGTATTACCAATTCGAGACAGTCGGAAGCTGCGATCGGCTTGGCAACCGCCTGTGGATATGTTTGAAGTTGGTAACCTGCTCTGGATTATCGTTGCCTTACCAGGAGTGGTATCTAAGTCGATCACGATCAGCAGCAAGTCCGGCATTCTATTTATTAATGGCAAACGACAACTTCCGATCGAATTGCGTAGCTCGGTGGTGCACCGACTTGAGATTCCACATGGCCATTTCGAGAGAAACATCGAACTTCCAGCTGGTCATTACCAGCTCGGAGAACATCACGTTATCGACGGCTGCCTATTTCTGCAGTTACATAAACTTGTACAAGGTTAATTATGTCTGAAGAACAAAAAGATGCTGCAACAACCGCCACTACGTCGCACGAGTATGATCTACCAGAAGACGCTCTAATCATACTGCCAATGCGCGGAGTGGTCATGTTCCCAATGGTGATACTGCCGATATCAATTGGCCGTCGCCGTTCAATTGACGCTGCCCAAGCCGCCGTCAAAAATGAGTTGCCTATCGGCATTATTCAGCAACTCGATTCGGCGGTGGATGTGCCGACAGAAGCCGATTTGCACAAGGTGGGCACCGAGGCGTGTGTTTTGCGCTATGTGACGGATACCGTTAATGGACACCACGTTATCTGTCAGGGCGAAAGGCGCTTTAAAGTTATTGAATATTTAGAAGGTTACCCGTTCTTTGCCGCTCGAGTTGAATATATTAAGGCTGAAGAAGAAAGTACACCTGAACTCGAAGCGCACCTAGAGCATTTGCGTCGACAGGTACGTGAAGCCGTAGAGCTGATACCACAGATTCCCAATGAAATGGTTGCGTCGATCGAAAGCATTGAATCTGCGGGGGCCTATGCCGATATGATTGCAAATTTCATTGACATAAAACCCGCTGAAAAACAGGAGGTTTTAGAAACCTTTGATGTCGTCAAACGAGTTAAGCGCGTTGCCGAGCTATTGGCACATCGACTCGCTATATTGCGTCTGACCGGCGAAATTGAGCAACAAACCAAAGAAGTGGTCGACAAACAGCAACGCGAATATCTGCTCAGAGAGCAAATGAAAACCATTCAGAAAGAACTCGGAGACGTTGGCCCTAGTGGTGAAGATGTTGCCGAGATTCGCAAAGCCGTAGAACAGTCTGGCATGTCAGATGAAGCGAAGCTGCAAGCCGACCGCGAACTTAAACGACTTGAACGTTTGTCTGAAGAATCGACCGAATATTCAATGGTTCGCAATTATTTGGACTGGTTGACCGACCTACCCTGGCAAAAAATTAGCGACACTCCTATCGATATTAAAAAAGCACAAACAATTTTGGACGAAGATCATTATGGACTCGATAAAGTAAAACGTCGAATTCTTGAACACTTGGCTGTGGTTAAATTAAACCCTGACGGTAAGAGCCCTATTCTCTGCTTTTCAGGCCCTCCGGGTGTTGGTAAAACATCCTTGGGTAAAAGCATAGCGCGTGCGACCGGTCGCGAGTTCGCGCGCGTGGCTTTGGGTGGATTGCACGATGAATCAGAGATACGCGGGCATCGCCGTACCTATATCGGCGCAATGCCAGGCAATGTTATTCAGGCTCTGCGCCGCACTAAAACCCGTAATCCGGTATTCATGTTAGACGAAGTGGATAAACTTGGTTCTAGCCATCAAGGTGATCCAAGCGCGGCGCTACTAGAAGTGCTGGATCCCGAACAAAACTCGGCGTTCAAAGATAACTATTTGGGCGTCGATTTCGACTTATCGAAAGTCATGTTTATCGCTACTGCAAATGTACTTACCAGCATTCCTAGGCCATTACGTGATCGCATGGAAATTATAGAATTGGCTGGCTATACAGAAGACGAAAAGGTGGAAATAGCCAAACGTTATCTAGTTGCTCGTCAAATTGAGGCGAGCGGCTTAAATGCCGAGCAAGTGACTCTATCTGATGAGGCTCTGCACAAAATCATCAGCGGCTATACACGTGAATCCGGTTGCCGTAACCTTGAAAGAGAAATCGGTTCTGTGTTGCGCTACATTGCCATGCGCGTTGCTGATGGTAGCATTGATAAGATGCATGTTGATACGGATAAGCTCAGCGACATCCTTGGTGCGCAAAAATTTGAGTCGGAAGTGGCGATGCGTGTCGCCACACCGGGCGTGGTGACCGGCTTAGCGTGGACCCCGGTCGGTGGCGATATTCTGTTTATCGAAGCGGCCAAGGTTCCTGGAACTGGTAAATTGATTCTAACTGGGCAACTCGGTGATGTAATGAAAGAAAGCGCACAAGCGGCACTGAGCTTAGTTAAAGCCAAAGCCGAGGCATTAGCAATCGATCAAGAGCTATTTACTAAAAAAGATATCCATATCCATGTCCCTGCCGGCGCAATTCCGAAAGACGGCCCGAGCGCTGGCGTTGCGATGTTCACCGCATTAACATCGCTATTAACTGATAAAAAAGTACGTAACGATATTGCCATGACTGGGGAAATAAGTTTGCGTGGTCTAGTGTTACCGATTGGTGGCCTTAAAGAAAAATGCATCGCCGCCGCCAGAGCTGGAATCACCACGGTAATAGCACCAGGGCGCAACCAGCGTGACCTAGAAGATATACCTGAAGCGGCACAACGACAGCTCAAATTTATTTGGTTAAATCAGGTTGATGACATTCTCGATATCGCCTTTGTTGATTAACCAGCTTATCTCAAAGATCGAAAAACACAGGCGCACCCCCACTTTATACCCTCGGTCGAGTTAGCTAGAGTTTTTAATACTAGCGCTCGAAAGAATTGTAATGTTTTTTGTACTGCCGTTGTTCTCTCGGCGATATAACCTTAGACGCCGTCTGTAACGTTTGACATAAGTCTACCTCGTGAATCAGTTTGCTTTAGAAAGGCCAATTTTTAGGCGTTAAGTTTCACCATGATTAGCGATCTAAGGTTAGCATCACCCAGTTGGCGGCTGATTGAGTGCCTCGATACCATGCTCTGTTCTATGCACACGCTAGATCGGTTGCTCAACCCTTTCCACTGCCAAAACACTATTCCTGTGAGCCCGCATACATCGCATAAATTTCAGCGCCAGTAAGATCAGACGTTTTATTTGAAAAGCTGTAGTAGTCAGGTTTCTCATCAATGAAAACCTGCTCTTTGAAGATTAAATTTTGTTGGTTTTCAAACAGACCTACCGGCACCTGATATTCTTGAGTGTCTTTTATCCGGTAAAATAAATGGCTGCCACAGTGTTTGCAGAAACCCCGTTGTGCCCACTCCGATGAATCGTAAACTGAGATACTACCTTCACCGTTAAACGTCACCTGCGCACCGCATTCAACTTCAATAAGCGGGCCGCCGCCCCAGCGTCGACACATACCACAATGGCATGCGGTCACTTTATTACCCCTATTTTTCACGCTAAACTTCACTTTTCCACAGAGACAGCGACCATCTTGATTATTCATGATTTTCACCTATCATAAGATATTCACAGAAGCACCTCGCTCAGATCACGGCGCGCCGACGGAGCTGGCTCGGCATCAGCGTAACCGATTCTGAGCATCAGTTGAGGAAACTCAGCACTATCAGTAACCGCTTGCAACCTTGAGCGCAAAGACTCTACCTCAATAGGCTGATTGAGATAGGAATTAGATATTCCGTGTGAGCTTAAATATAAAAGCACATGCGCTAAGGCACGCCCAGCGTTAAGCCAAGCATCAAGGTCATCAGTTTTACTGGCGAACACAAACAACACGGGCGATCCAGAAACAATTTTTTGCGCATCACCAGCTGCCACGGTATTGCCGATATCAAAGGTGCGTATAATCAAACTGCCAAGTGGCAATAGTAGATCAGGTATACCAAAGCCAGCGCCTGACATCCCATCGTTTGTTGCTGAGTCTGAGGAACGAACCCACTGGGCTAACTCACGCCTAAAACTCGAGTCATCAAATTGTACTCGGTCGCCTCGGGAGACAAGTTCTGCGACAGCTTCTCGATCCGACTCGTTTTCAATAATAGCTAAATCGGTGTCAAAGCGATCAGCCAGCTCACGACATCGGCTTAATATTTCTTTTGCTACCGATTGCATCCAGAACTTTGAACGATTAGTACGCCGCGTTGGTATTACCTCGAACACGGTGAGCTCCTCTAAGCTAGCTGGCTTACCCTCACTAAACTCAACGTCGGCTAAAAAGTCTGGGTTTTGTGATCTATTGGCATAGCTTACCGTTGTCTCGAGGTCAAATACACGCGCCGCAACCTCAATATAGCCAATGGCCGCGCCACAACTTATGGCTAATTCACGGTCGTTTGGATCAACCACTGGTAAACAGCGTTCTCGATCGGCATAGACTTTAACATTAGATAACGATACTTTAAAACGCCAAGGCTGAGTATTATGGCTGGATGGTGCTTCTATCGCGTAGCTTAATATATGCTCGATTTTTTGCTCCATACCTGACAGCTCAATAGTGTTCTGTTTCGATTTTCGGCAAGTCATTTACGTACTCCTGACGCTAATTGATCATCACTTTACTGACGTATCATTGATTCTTAGGTTTGAGGCTGGCACCGCTCAATTCGCCATGTCACTAACCGACTCAGCAAAGGTCTTTTCTTAAGGTAAGTGTCGTTGAACCAGAACCATTGTCTTCGACCAGCTCAACTGAATCGACATCGCCGCACGGTATTGAACCAGACAAGATTATTGTACTGCCTCCCATTGACATTACTGTCACTGAGTAATTACCGCCCGTGGTAGAGTCAATCGTTGCTGTTGCTGTGCCGTTAGGATGCACAACTGTGACATCTCCATCTGAGGTTACTGTCAGGCGAATGCTGCCCATTCCCATTCCTTCACAGTAAGTCGCTGGCACTAAACATGACATAGGGGGTGCACTACAAAGTTCTTTAGTGAGAGTAAAAACGGTGGTGCCGGTTGCATTGCTCTGAGTAATATCAATCGATGCTGTCTCGCCACAAGGAATCATTGCTGATAGCACATTGGCACCAATAGTAACCGACAAGCCACCTCCTTCACAGATATCTATCTGTGCGCTCGCGGTGCCACCTGAGGTTTGCACTTGTATGGCTCCGTCTTCTGAAACCGTAAGCCTGATTGCACTGCTACTGCTCGAACTGCAATAAGTCGCAGGCGATAAACACGAAAGATCACAACCTACGCTGGTTTGTGCATGCGCAGGCAGTATGACCGAGTTGACAATGGGTTTGAGCCATTGCTCAGGCAGCGAATTCGCGCCTAAGGCTGTTCCGCACGCCACCCCCGTTGTGGTAATTAGTTTGCGCCTTGTTATTTTTTTTTGACCAGTGTTTTTCGATGCAGACATAGAAATACCTTTTAAGCTAAATTTATTGTTTCTCTTCTATTGAGACCATTTAAAAAATTCCTAAAAAGCATAATCGCTCAGATCGTAAGCTTAGTTGACATAGATCAACTAGCAAAAATAAAACCTGTAGCATTCAGCAAAAACTAACTCCACCAGAGTATTTTATTGTTCTCCTGAGGTATCGATGCATCTTGGTGATAAGGCCGGACTCTCGGCGTAAAGTGATCAATTGGCCGTTCAGAATTGAGCGTTACGACATAAAGATAACCATTGACCGAGCCAGGAATACTCTGGTCTCGATGCATCGTTATAATCTCCTGACTATAGTCGTTGTATTGATCGGCAAATAACTCCACTGACACCCACTCTGGCGGCAAATCACCAAGATACACATGCACCTCGTAGCGCACACCATTATCGGCGTTAAACGTTTCTCGGTTGCCCCAGTGAATTTGCTGCCAATGATGCCCTAATTCTGATTCCCAAACGGCCAATTGATTGGCCAGTTCGCCATTGTTGGCTATACGCCGATGATATTGCTCAGCGGCATCAGCGTAGAGCTTATCGACGTATTCTTGCACCATTCGGTTACTGCTAAACTGAGGTGCAAGGTTCGCCATACTGGCACGCATACGCGAGACCCAGTCGAGCGGCACTCCCATGGCGTCGCGATTATAAAACTCAGGAATAATTTCTTGTTCTAATAGCTCGTAAATATTTTCAGCATCGCTTGCATCGTCTTCATGGTAATCGTAATCGTGGCCAAGCGACCACCCCATATTCTCTTGATAAGCTTCGGCCCACCAGCCATCCAACGAAGACAAGTTCAAACCACCGTTGGCCAACACTTTCATACCACTGGTACCACAGGCCTCCCAAGGTCGTCTGGGAGTATTAATCCAAACATCAACTCCTTGAACCATTTGTTGTGCTAAGGAAATATCGTAGTCTGCTAGGAACACAACGCGCCCATAAACCTCGGGCCGCTTGATAAATTCGACCCATTGCTGAATCAGTTGTTTGCCATACTGATCCTTCGGGTGCGCTTTGCCGGCGATGATCAATTGCACTGGGCGATCAGGGTTGCTCAGAATGTTTATTAGTCTTTCTACTTGGTCAAGTAACAAATTAGGGCGTTTATAAGCGGTAAACCGGCGTGCAAACCCAAGTGTTAATAAATTCGGGTCCAACACATACCGCGCCTTATCAATCTCAAGTTCATCGACACCGCGTTGCCCAAGCTCACGCGCGTAACGTGAGCGTGCATAGTTAATTAGATCTTGACGTTCGCCTGAGCAAAAAGACCAGAGCGCTTTATCACTCAATTTTTGAATTTCAAACGACAGCTTTGTGAAGTCACCAAGCCAGCGTTCCTTACCCGCAGCATCGGTCCAAATCTTATCCGACCACGCTGAATCCCAAGATGGAACATGTACGCCATTAGTCACATGCGTAACCGGCACTTCGCTAACAGGCCAGCGCGGATACAAATCGCGAAACAGCTTACGGCTGACGACGCCATGTAATACGCTCACGCCATTAACCAAACGGCTACCGCGAATGGCGAGATACGCCATATTAAAAGGCTCCTGATTGTCGTTCGAATTGCCACGCCCCATACTCAATAAAGCCTGTTCGTCCAAACCCAAGCTAGCCGCATAAACGCGCCCGTATTCCAACAATAACTCAGGCTCGAATAGATCGAAACCTGCAGCAACCGGTGTGTGTGTAGTGAACACATTTCCTGCACGAGTGGCCCAAAGCGCCTGCTGAAAATCAACCTTATTCTCGCGCATAAAATCGAGTGCACGCTCGAACACCACAAAAGCAGCGTGTCCTTCGTTCATGTGACATATATCAATTGGAAGGCCGAGCTTCATCAATGCGCGCCAGCCAGCAACACCGAGTACAATTTCTTGCAATAAGCGCATCTCTTCACCACCGCCATATAGTTGCGAAGTAATACTGCGATCAACCACGCCATTGAGTGGATGATTACTGTCAAGCAAGTATAGTGTCACGCTGCCAACTTGTGCTTGCCATACCCGAACCAATAAATCTCGACCTGGCAGTTCAACACTGACCTGTAACCACTCACCATCGTCGGTAAACACCGGCGAGATAGGTAAGCTAGACGGGTCGCAGATCGGGTAAGCTTCTTTTTGCAAGCCATTCAGGCTAAGCATTTGTCTGAAGTAGCCTTGGTGATACAACAAGCCAACACCTACTACCGGCAAACATAAGTCACTGGCCGCTTTTAAAAAATCCCCCGCTAACACACCTAGCCCACCGGCATAAAATGGCAATGCTTCGCCAATTCCGAATTCCATACTGAAGTAGGCAATTTTTTGCACGCAATATTCACTGCATTGATCGGCATACCAGCCTTCTCGATCAAGATAATCGCTCTGCGCCTTAAGCAATTCATCTAACTGCTTACAAAATTTTTTGTCTTGCGCCAGTTCGGTAAGATGTTCGTGACCGACGTTTTGTAGTACGACATATGGGTTCTGAGTACGTTGCCAAATATCATCATCAATATGGCGCCACAACTCGTCGGCGGCGTGGTTCCAGGTCCAGCGCAGATCAGTCGCCAAACTCAACAAACCGCTCAAGCGTTCGGGTAATGCGGGTAATACAGGTAATAAGTGTGATTCGGGTTGCATAAGGTATTCTCCTGCGACACTTGTCAGTTAAGTTGGTAACGATATGTTGATATTTACTCAACAGAGAATGCAATGTCGAAATCAATTCTGTGTTGACCTGATTCCAGTCAAATCGCCAACGCCCGTTGCCGCCAGAGGTTCCCAGCATGTTTGTGCGGTGCCCCGCACCCAAACACAATAGATCCTGCATCAGAATAACGTCTTTTGGGGCGACTGAACTCAGTGCACATTCAATCAGCGATCATGGCATGGCATCGAAAATCTTATCATCTGGTCGTATTGATAGACGGCGTTCTCCGGCGCTTGCAGCGAAGTCGTGCAACCAGCCAGCGTGTTTGGCAGTAAACTCATGCAAGCCTGCTTGTGTTTGATTAGTAGCCATCAACGTTGGCCAAACTTGGTCGTAAACACGCTTTGCATCGCACAATAAGTCCCACGCATGATTCTTCTGTTCATCACCAATCCACGTGGTCAACGTTCCAGACACCCAACTGCCAGCATCCTGAATTAACCTTAAACCGCGATCGCAAATCGCGCCTTCAGATGGGCAGCAGCCCTTGGGGGCAAAACCAAACACGCCGTTGAAAACCTCGATGCTCTGTTTAGGTTGCTGCACGATACGTGCCTCACCGCCGATAATCGATCCGCTAGCTGACAATTCAATTTCGCATAGACAACGCTTTATGGCTTAGCTCGACCACCAGCAGATGCTTACGTTCAGTTTCGGCTATTTCCACTAAGTATTGATATTTAGGGAAACGGCAAATTTTGTTTTTATGGTTTGCGCACGAGCACTGCTTTATAAATGCTTGTTGTTGCTCAGCACGCAGAGCCAGAATAGTGTTACCCAGTGCCGCCAACAACGGGTCTCGAACGTCTGCTTTGTTCAAGCAATAATCGTCAATTTGCTGACAATAGTCATTTATCTGTTCAAGTAACAACGGGGTTACATTAACCACCACGCGTGCCAACGAGTTTGCCTCGAGATAGGCAATCATGTCGACGTAATCTTTTATCGCGTGTAGATAGGTCCAGGGTTGACGATATTCATGACTCAGTGGCTCACGGTACACTTGCTGATGGAAGTGCCAGCACAAAACTACTTTGAGTCGCTTGGTCATGACTGACTCGGTAATACTCAATCAGCCCGTTAACATATCCGCGGTTACCAGCACTACCCCACCGGGGCTCACGTAGAAGCGTTCGGCATCAAGGATTGGGTCTTCGCCGATCACTGTCCCATCGGCAATCTCGACACCTTTGTCTATCACCACACGAGTCAATCGACAGTTTTTACCGACCAGTACATCTGGCAGTAATACGCTGTCTTCGACGATTGAATGATCATGCACACAAACATGACTCGATAGCAGAGAATTAATGATTTTTGCACCCGAAACTATACATCCACCGGCGACCATTGAGTTTACCGCCATGCCACAGCGGTCTTGATCGTTATGAATAAACTTAGCCGGTGGCGCTTGTTCCTGATGGGTGAAGATCGGCCAGTCTTTGTCATAAAGATTAAGTTCTGGCGTGACACCGATCAACTCCATATTGGCTTCCCAGTAACTGTCTACGGTACCAACGTCACGCCAGTAAGCGTTGTTATTCTCTCCACCACTGGTAAATGGGTGTGCAAAAACACGATGGCGACCAATCAGTTTCGGAATTATGTCAAAACCAAAATCATGAGTTGATGATTCGTCATTGGCATCCATAATCAGCTGCTGAATAAGGAAATCAGTCTTAAACACATAGATGCCCATTGAGGCTAGTGCTACGTTCGGGTTGTTTGGTGATTGACGTGGATTCTCAGGTTTCTCATCGAAGTGACTGATTTTATTGTCATTGTCGACACCCAGAACCCCAAAGGCGTTAGCCTTTTCAATCGCAACCTCGATGCTACCAATGGTCAAATCCGCGCCATTATTGAGGTGTTGATTAAGCATTGGCATATAATCCATTTTGTAGACGTGATCGCCAGCCAGAATCAATACATATTGAGGATTGTGCGCACGAATAATATCAATGTTCTGATAGACCGCATTCGCGGTACCTGAATACCAACCTGAGCCATTACGTTGCTGAGCAGGTAATAGCTCGACATATTCACCCATTTCACGGTGCAGAAAACTCCACCCTTTTTGCACATGGCCAATTAATGAATGCGCTTTGTACTGAGTCAAAATGCCGATATGACGCAAACCCGAGTTCAAACAATTAGACAATGGAAAGTCTATAATTCTTAGTTTGCCACCAAAAGGAACCGCCGGTTTGGCGCGCCAAGCGGTTAAGTCCTTTAGTCGGGAACCACGGCCACCCGCCAGAACCAGAGCCAATGCATCAGTAGCAAGCGCTTTTTTTTCAGTAATTTTAGAACCGGCTTGAACCCGCTTTACCTCTGATCGATACAACGGGAAGTGCGTTTTTACAAGTGCCGCTGACTGCTTTCTGAAGTCTGGTTTTATTACAGTTTGCTCAAGGTTATGCATTGGTCTGTGCTCGGGTAGGGTTTACTGGAGAATTAGTATTCAGCAAGCTATTTGAGAACGTATTGAGATAGATCAAGTAATCGTAAAATTTCCAATATTTACAGCAATTGACCTATATCAAGCCGATAAAACCAGACTCGACGAGTATTGTTATCTATACAAACCTGCCAATTTGAAACACATAGTACCCGTAATTATAGTACCCGTAATTATAGTACCCGTAACTATAGTACCCGTAATTAAAGTACCCGTAATTAAAGTACCGGCAAGCAAAGCATCGACGAAACCAAAGCCGCTCGGCTCATCTCGAATTTCGACTTACATTTGTTTGCCGAAGGCAAACATCATGACGCTTATCATTTCCTCGCTGCCAACCCGCGAGTTGAGATGCACTTGAGTTCTTGGCAGCGCAATGTGTATTGCTGATTCTTGAACTATAGAGAACTAGCACATGGTTTAGTAGAACACGTTCCGCCCCTTGGTTTTTACTCATACGAGTTGATACCAATTCCCGAACACCTATTTGACGGCTCCTGAGTTTAGCAAACCGCTGGCTATTGTGCCCCAGCCGCCAGTTTCGGCACACCTGATAATCTGCGCTACTTTATTGATTACAGCCATCAACATGGCATATGTGTGTGACTTGATTGCCATGATTCTGATCAATCTGTTATCAAGTACATCCGTCGTGCCGATGACAATATTGTAAAGGTTGTACTAAATTTTACGCCTATCGTGCGAGAAAAATATCGGCTCGGTGTACCGTCAAAAGGAACTTACTTCGAACGCTTGAACTCGGATTCAAGTAACTACGGCGGCAGCAATGTCGGTAACCTTGGAGAAGTGCACAGCGACCCTATCGCATGGATCAACCAAGCAAACTCTATTGAGATCACGCTGCCACCGTTAGCCGGATTGATTTTCAGTCTATAAACGGCACTTCCAGTCTAGGCACCACTAACAAACTGCTCGCTTAAATTTAAACTGACTAAACCAGATGTCTTGACGCAGATCAACAAATCACTAGCTGTGCTCTGTTCCAATTGAAATATCAATACATTTATTTCTTGAGGTTTTAACAGCATGAAAACACATTGGCAGAAGTTACTAATTACATCAGCACTATTAACGACAATAACAGGCTGCGCAGTGAACCAGTATGGCGAACTCGGCCCTGATCGACGCGTATTTAATAAAGGAAACGTTATTCCATTAGGTGGTGGAATTTTAGGTGCGGTGATATGCAACAAACTATTTGATGGTCACGGCAGCAAAGACGGTTGGACTGCCGCGTGCGGTGTTGCTGGCTATTTCGCGTCAACGGCTTTCATGAAACAACATAATCGAGCACTCGAACAAAACCCAACAGGACAAACAACGCGGTGGACCGACCCTGATGGCAGCGTACATTCCGTAACACCAACCAAGACTTACTACCGGAATGATGTTCCCTGCCGAGAATTCCGACAGACCGTCGAAATTGATGGGGAAGTCGAGATTCTTAAAGGCAAGGCATGCCGACAAGCGGACGGCAGTTGGAAGCTTACCTCATAACTGAGTTAGTCATCATTGAACCATCTAGGTCAATTGGCTGCAATTGACTTAGGTCAATAAACAGATATCCAAGCATAGCTATCCTTTGGACTTTCGAAGCAGCAAGTAAACTCTTAATGTGAGGTTTTTGACAACATGAGCAAACATTTCCCCCAGCATAAACTCAATATTCCAAGCACACCTAAGTCGTTAGCATTGCTAACTTTTCTCAGTCTATCTATCTCTATGGTAGAGGCTTACGAATCTCCATTGCATACGTTTTCGATCGACGACTTGCAAGGCGGTTTCAATGGCAGCACCTACGGTACTGCGGGCGCGGTGCAAGATTTGGGTATCATTTGTGGTTTAGGTGGCGGCGTGGGCTGCCCAGTAGGCATTGCTCCAATTGTCGATAAAGCCGGACTCACACTTTACCCTGTTGATAGCGAATTTGGATTTCAAGTAGTGGATTTTTTAGGCGCAGTGCCGAAAATTCGCGACGACGATTTTCGCGAAGGTTTTGTCGGTAACATCACTGAAGGCAGTGTAGTTACAGGGTTAAAAATTTCAAATGCTGAGACAGCAACATACAAAGTCAAACCACCGTTAGGAACGTGGTGTCAGGGTTTGGGGGGAACATCGATTAAATGTTCAACAGAGCATTTTACTACCATGGAGCACGTCTTAAGCTGCCATGAAACCGTTCCTTATTTCTTTGCAGACCCAATAACTGGTGAGCAATCAATACTACAATTTCCTAGCGCGGCAGGCTCGTTCGATTGTGCCAATGCTGAACTAGACAACGATCCGTTCATTCTTGAAAATGGCTCGATAACAACGCTGCTTACCGACCCTACTCCCGACAATCAAATGCGGGCGAATGACAATACCACTGTGTTGGACGATATAGCCACGACGACCGATTATTCTATTACCCTAAAAGACGATGGCAAGCCACTATATCGTTGGGGTAGTTTGATTAAACGCCCGAATGATATTCGCTTATATGCAAGACTTGCCCTGCCCGCCGAATGGAAAGAAGTTGATAGCGCTACTGGGCAGTTGGCAAACGACTTCGTAATCACCAGCGCAAAATTGATCGTCAACCACTGGATCACCAACAATCCGAACGATCAGCTGCGCCCGGAAGACTTGGAAAATGAAGCCGCTACTGGACGCAAGCCTTCATACAAAATTGATATAGAGAATGGAAATTGGACCTCAACCAAGCCTTGCTACGAAGGCGACGGAGACTTGATTGACACCGAGGATGGCATTATTGATGCGAGCTTTATCGACATAGGAACGGTATTAAAGAATGCCGCATTTTCTGGCTCTAATTTAATTGGTCTGAACCCGCCGCAAACATTTTCATCTGATTTAAAAGGTGGCTTTACAAATGCGTTTTACACCACAACCGACCGTGACCCTTTTGAATGGTCTTACGATTCCGACCCTGATCCGTCGGTTCAAGAATATGTAGGCAGCCTAGTGCCCAACGACGCGTTAGGAGAGTTTATCTCAGGCCCACGCTGGAGGCTAAGAGCGAATAAATTTGGTCAAGACATTCCTGGTTTAGAAATCCCAAAAGAAGATTGCAGCAAGCCACCATTTGAAAAAGAAAATACAAAATACGAAACTGGTGAGCCCGCGACCACAATTATTAACCTCCTTGATTGGGATGAATCAAACGGTCCATCGCCGCTGGCTACCAGCAAAGGTTGGGTTAACGTCACGAATAATGAATTCGTCGAAGTCGCGCAACTGGTCAATGGAACTCCAGTGACCACTAACGGCTTGCCAATGACTGATGATTTTGACTTAGCGGTCTATATTAAAGGAGATCGAAAATCGACAGCGCTTTTCAATGCAAAACTTGAGATTAGCTATGAAGGTGAAGTTGTAGCGCCAGCGCCAATAACTATCTCGAGCTCAGACCCAAACCCCGAACCACAACCCGATTCTACGGTTCTGGGCGTTCGCGATATCGTTACACTGCCTTCAGTTCAAGGCGATATGCCAGTGAAAATGATCGAGCAGATAATCACTGGAGTCGAGGCTAATACGCTGACATTAACCGGGGTAAATAATGCAGCTTCGAATAGTACTCTGTCTAAGTGGGCGGCTAATTTTATAACTGTGTTTCAAAATTCTGACAACACGTCATCACTCAAAATTAGCGACGTCAAAATACCCACTAAAGCACGTTACGATGAGATAAAGAGCGTATCAATTACCGTTAGCAATACTGACTCAGAAAGACTTAGTGGTCTACTAAAGATCGTTGGGCTAAATGATCGAGGCTCCCAAGTTGGGCCTTTTATTGGTCGCTTGGATCGTTTGCAATCCAATTCTGATACTACCCTTACGTTTGATTGGTTAGTAGATGATCGGCGTGCGCAAAAGTTGGACTGGACAATCACAGTTTTTCAACAAGGCAATGAGAAACCGACCCAGACTGAAACACAAACGACCCAAATCAGCCGCTGGTAATAACTGATCCAATGACAGATCTATACACAAAAGGGCTCGCAATCGTCATCCTCTTGATGATGTCGGCGTGCCAAGCTGAGGAACCCGATTTGCCGGTAAGGCAGATCGATACCGAGGCAGTTGAGGATTCGCCAACGCCGCAACGTACCAGCCCCCCCGTTCTGGGTAAGGGACCAGGTATGGGTCGAGACTACATGAAGAACACGCCTGGCAGCGGTCAAGGAAGGCCAAATCACCACGGTGGCCATGTTGAACAAGAAAACCAGCCAGATGAGTCTGCACCGATGTCTTCCGAGATAGTGACTACAGAGGGCGACGATAAGACGCAACAAAGTCAGCGTCAAAAGACTGAAGAAAAACTTGAATCTGATTTAAATAAAATCGAATTCGATACTGATAATAACCCCGCGAAAACGCTCCCCAAGCAATCGAAAGACGCTCTCGATCAAATGGGCTAAGTGGCGGCTAAATACAGGATTACTAACATGATATACCGCTTTAAAAATAAGCCAAATAAGATCGATCGTCTAACGCTCACGATATTCGCGCTACTGCTAGTAATGCAGATCGGTACTAGCCATGCGAGTATCGGCGAACCATATCAAGTCAGTGCCGAAATGGGGCCAACTGGCGATGTGTTTTTTGCCGCAGACGGTTACTCCATCAGCCCAGCCTCGAAGTTCATTGTATATCTGGCGGATCAGGACGCCGACAACGTTTATGAGCTATTTAGCGTCGCGATCACTGGCGGTACGCCAACTAAACTGAATGCACCGCTTACCACTGGTGGAGATGTTCAACGAGGTTTCAAGATCAGCCCCGACGGTTCGCGAGTTGTATATCAAGCTGATCAGCAATCCAACGACGTGTTCGAGCTCTATAGTGTGCCGATCACCGGAGGAGTACCGACAAAACTAAACGCAAGCCCAACTTCTGGCGGCGATGTCTATTCAGGTTTCCAGATAAGCTCGGACAGCACTCGAGTTGTCTATTTGTCGGATCAAAACGTAAATAACGTTAACGAGCTTTATAGTGTGCCGATCACTGGTGGCACTTCGCTTAAATTGAATACACCTCTGCCAACAAACGGGGATGTGGAATTTGATTTTTTGATTAGCCCTGACAACAGCCGGGTAGTCTATATTGCTGATCAGGAGAATGACAATGTACTTGAGATTTACAGTGTACTAATTGGCGGAGGCGGCATACAAAAATTGAATACTACTCCAATCGCCAATGGTGATTTAGAGCTCGATTTCTTGATTAGCCCTGACAGCAATTTCGTGGTTTTTCGCGGAGATATAAGCAGCGACGGTATCATCGAGCTTTTCAGTGTACCGATTGCTGGCGGAACCCAATCCAAGTTGAGTGGCTCATTGTCTACCAATCAGGAAGTTAGCCGAGGCTTTCAAATCAGCCCAGACAGTTCTCGAGTGGCGTACATTTCAAATCAAATTTCGAGCTCAAAAGCTGAGCTTTTCAGCGTCGGTATTGACGGCATGACAATGCCCATTAAACTTAACCCAACGCCACCACTCAATGGTAATATTTTTACTGGCTTTGCCATAAGCCCAGATAGCGGCAAGGTAGTGTATCGCGGAGACCAAACCACCAACGGAACTGTCGATATTCACTCAGCTCCGACAATTGGCGGCACAGCGATTAGACTCAACCCATTATTAACTGGCGACAAGCGAGTTCTCGATGGTTTTTCGATCAGCAGCGACAGTGCCAATGTCATCTATCGTGCCGATCAGATCACCACTGATACAAACGAACTCTTCAGCGTGCCAATTGACGGTGGCACCTCGCTAAGACTAAATGCCAACCTGATCAATAACGGTGATGTGATTGACTTCATAGCCAATAATGCTGGCAATAATGTGGCTTATCGTGCAGACCAGACACTCGATCAAGAGGTGAATCTTTATTTAACGCCAGCGACGTCCAGTGCCCCCGTCAGGTTAAATGACGCGTTACCGTTCGGCTCTTCCACGGCATTCGCAAAGTTCAGCAATGATGGACGCTATATTGCTTACATCGCCGACAACGATATATTCAACCAACTAGAGCTTTACGTGGTTGATTTAGAATCAATAATTGAGCCCCCGGTGGTCGACGATGACATGTGCTTTCCGATTAAAGCTGAGAACGCGAAAATCTTCGTAATCTGCTTATAAATGGAGTCAAATTAAACATACTAGGATTAATACTATGAAAAAATCATCCTTAACAAGCTTACTGGCTATCAGTATGCTGTGCATTGCTGGCAGCAACGTTTTGGCGCAAGGTAGTAAACCACGAGATCGTTCTCAAGATCGCATGCAGTCGAAAATACATAAACCCGATGCGGTTCAACAAAAGGATCGCCTGCAAGACCGGGATCGAGATGGCGGTAAAGACTTCGATCGAATTCGTGATCGAGAGCGTGATCGAGATGTTGACGTGCAATTTGAACCTGACGAAGATTCTATTGGCGGCAAAATTTATGCTCATCACCTTATGACTATGGAAGAACGTAATGCCTACCGCAAAAGTCTTCGCGAACAGAGTTCTGATGAACAGCGTAAGTTGCTAAGAGAGAAACATCGCCAAGAAATGCTAGAACGAGCAAAAACTCGTAAGGTAAAATTGGCTAATTAAAAGCTTGGTTAAACTTTTTTCATCGGTATTAAAGAGGAAGTAAGATGAATAAAATCTTGATTGTCTACTATTCAAAAACAGGTCACACAGCGAAAATTGCTAAAGAATTAGCAGAGCGGTGCGGTGCGGATACTGAAGCCATTGTAAGTAAGAGTGATGGCGATAAAGGTTTTAAATTCTTTCGCGCGCTTCTTAACACAGCCTTTCAACGTAGTTCTGAAATTGAGCCATCAAAAAAGTCCCCTCAAGACTACGATCTGATTGTTGTAGGTACACCGGTATGGATGTTTAAATTGAGTTCGTTTACCCGAGGCTACCTAACACGTCATTCACGGCAATTCAAACGAGTGGCTTTCTTTTGTACTCAAGGCGGCAACGGAGACAAGCGCGTGTTTAAGCAAATGAGCGAAGAAATAAAGAAACAAGCCATTGCGACTCTAGTCATCAACGAAAAAGAACTCAAGGAGCAAACGTATCAATCGAAGTTGGCCACTTTTGCAAATAATTTAGAGGCAAAATCGGCGGCGATATAGAAACGCGGCCGCAGGTTCTTAATCGTCGACCTTTAAAAAAATCTAGCGAGTAAAACTTGGTTACGTTTGCTCTGCGAATCCCGCCCAGCAGTGGTTACTAATCAGGGCGGTTAACACCCTGACTCATAATTTCTAAATCCACAATCAGTGGTAAATGATCAGATGCGACTTTGGCCAAGCTATCATTTGCCACAATAACTGCCATCGCAGTAATTGATGAATCACTTAATACATGATCAAGACACAAAGTCGGGTAACGCCCAGAAAAGGTTTGTTTAACTCTCCTACCGTATAGGTCCGTTTGCGCGCTGCTCAAGTGTGATGTCAATCGTCGGATTGCTTGCTGGCGCGGTGTAGCGTTGAAATCACCACAAAGAATGGTTGGTCCTTGGCAGTCGGGGCTGTTGAGCCAGTTTTCGCTTAGCAAGGTATCAACCTGCTCTCGTCGCTCTCTAGGCGTTAAACCAAGGTGCGTAGTGATCATATTCACCTTTTGGCCGTTGAAGTCAATCTCCACCCACAGAGCCCCTCGTGGTTCGTTAAATGGTAGTCGGCGAGACAGTCCTTTTCTATTCTGGTCAGGAATTGATAGTTCTTCGGCTTTAATACGTCGCATCGGTAAATCGGTCAATATCGCGTTTCCAAAACGCCCCTGCTCCAAGTGTTTCACTGGGTGGAAATGAATATCCATACTAAGTTCGTCAGCGATCATTTGCGCCTGATCAACATGATCAGTCTTAGCGCGCTCTACATCAAGCTCTTGCAGCGCAACAACGTCTGGCCGGTACTGCGCGATCACACGGGCGATGCGCGCGGTTGACACCAACCCATCCATGCCTATGCAACTGTGGATGTTATAGGTGAGTACGCGCAAGCAATGTTGGTGTTCTTTGCGCTTGGCATTCGGCGCGACGACGATTTGCTTGTGTTCATCAACGGGTATTGTCCGGCGTTGTTTTTCGCTATCCGGTGCCGGATTTTTTAATCGGCCAAGTAACTTCATCGCCGCCTCTCGAAGGCTCAGAAAGCGAAGATAATTTTTATTTGTTACTGGCAATTCTGTATCTCCTGGAATAAGCGCAAATGCGTCTGTTTCGTTTACACCGGGCCCTGCATGCGAACCGTTTTCCATACGGAAACTGATCGGTTGAGCGTGAGGTCGCCAGCCGCTAATTACAAAGTCACCGGAATCTGGGTGGCGCACTAATTCAACAAAATCGGCAGCAATATCTGCGAGAAATGGATGATCTTCGCCGAGTACCTTTGCACTATCTCTAGGCAGTTCAAAGCGGCCATCTTTGGTCCATGCAAGTACTTGAGCTTGCACGGCTGGATCATCGTTAACCACCAAGACGATCGGAATATCGCTCTCGTCTACCATCGCTTCGGCCATTCGAACTTTTTCGGCGTAGCTAATTTTTTTAGGCAAGTACACAAACCCAATTGGCCCCATTGCGACAACTTCAGTGCGATGCTGTTGAGTAAAGCTGCTACTCGGCGAATCGTCCTCTATACGATGACTACCAAAGTTAGGAATACCCAGCCAATTAGCACGCCGTGACCAAGTTTTATTCAACTGTTGTAGCGAGCCGTTGTGCTTTTCTTGGCTATATTTCTGTAACTGGTTCTCGTACACGCGCTCAACCGCGCTTTGAATCGTATGAGTTGTCAGACTTGAGTAAGGCATTACTGCCTCTTGACCATGATCGGAATAAACCCAAAGGTCATAGTCTCGATATTTAGAACGTTTGGCTGTACCCCAAATGCGATGGATTGCCCGATCAATGCCGGTAAGGCTCCAGTGCGCAAACTTTGATGACGGGCCTCTTCGATGAGCTTGTTCGTCATAGCCGATGAAATTAGCGTGGATAATAGGCATTCCCCTAGTGGCATCTAAACTGACCCCAATAGTTACCAATTCACGCATCAAAACACACGTCGCCACCCTTGTAGGCACATATTTCAACTCCTGAAATAAATCGCGACCATCAATCAAACCTCTAAAGAAATCGACCACGGCCAGTCCTAACTCGACCATCATCAGTAATAGTACCCTTATAAAACTAAAGACGTTAAGCACGGCAAAGATGATCATCTTTAATGGGTTATTGGTTGGCATCATACTCGACCAACCAAACGAGGCAGCACAAAACGATGACTCTTTAGCACCCCCTGTAAAGATGTTAGAAAACGTGCTGCCATCACGTAATAGAGGCTGCCCGCCCTGCTCGACTAACCGCGCCTCGACTGTCGCTGCGGCATTCGGTTCAACCATCACCACGGTTCGTTGATCATCGTGGCGTTTAAAACTGAATGCTGGCACGCAGCCCTTTACGCCATAAAATAATTCGCCCTGTACCGCCGGTGTGCTTGAAGGCTGACCGGTATAAACCGAATGCAATTGATATTGTTCTTTATTCAGAAGTTTGTTTAAAAACTGCATTGATTTCTCATCCAGCGCGCGCTCAAGTTGGCGCTTAGCAAGTCCATCAATTTGGATGATAATCAACCCGCGTTTACGTTCGCCACCAGCCTCATGCGGCTCAATGCTCAAGCCCAAAACGCGCACCAGCCATTGATTACGACTTATAGAGACTCGTGTTTGACGGAAAAAGCGTTCGATTTTTGAAATCATCAATCTCCTGTTCGCTGCTCAGTATCAGCATCACTTCTAGTGCCCAATGCCGCGCCACCGGCTGATTCGATATAGGTTTTAAGTAATTCCCATTCAGTACTGATAAGCGGCAGTAAACCAGACCAAACGTCATGTTGACCATAACGGTGCTTTACATCAGCATCAATCAACGACTGATAAAGTGATAGCGCTTTGCGCGCCGAATTATCCAGCGAAAATTCTTCGGCAGTAGCCAACGCACCCTTCCGGTAGCGTTCCTTAGCGGCTTTACTTAATGTCGTAAATTCGCCCAAAGTCGTAGCAAACTGCTCGATGCTGGCGTTGAATAACAACCTGCCATTTTGCTTATCTTTCAGCACTTCTCTCACACCGGGCGCATCCAGCCCGATAACCGGTACTCCAGCGGCCATCGCCTCAGTCAGCACCATCCCCTGCGTTTCACTTTTAGAGGCAAAGGCAAAAACGTCCATTGAGCGGTACGCACTGGCGAACTCATCACCCTCAATAATCCCCAGCATCACCACTCGATCGGCTACTCCTGATTCGGCAAAACTATCACCAATGCGTTCATGTGCCGGCCCCTCACCCACTATTAAACAGTAGGCCTTTGGGTGTTGGCGTAAAAATAAGCTAATAGCATCAGCCAGATAAGGCAGATTCTTTTCTTCGGCCAATCTGCCTAAATGACCAACAACGAAAGCGTCTTCTGGAATATTGTTGTCTGCCTTGAACTGACCGACATCGCCCGCTTTAAAGCGTTCAAGTTTAACTCCTGTTGGCACAACACTGATAGGCGCTTTTACTTCTCGTTGACGCAATAATTTGGCAATACTTTCGCTCGGCGCAATCACATGGTCACACAAGTTTGCGTAATGCGTAGAAAGTCGCTTGGCAAAACTTCGCATGCGTTTAGAGTCTCCTGGCACGTAGTGAGTGTATTGCTCGTACATGGTGTGATGCGTGAATACATGTGGAAAACCATATAAGGCCGCTAGCCGCAATGCGGTTGAACCAATTAAAAACGGATGATGTGAATGCACCACATCTGGTTTGAAGCCTTCAATTAGATTACTAAAAATGCTAGAGATCGGCAATACAACCGAAAAATCGCTGCCGTTGAAGTTTTGAATTGCCGGTAGTCGCACCACTTCGGCGCTGCTCATACTATCGTCAGCGCCGTCAAAGTTCGGCGCGACTATCATTACCTTATGACCAAGCTCATGATACTTTTCGCTAAACGCTTCAACCGAGCGAGCGACTCCGCCAACATGCGGTAAATAAGTGTTAGTCATCATTAATATATTCATTCAAAATCTCCGATTGGAAGTTCGATATATGTTTGGTTTAGCTCGACTTTAACGATGTTAAAACCCGGCAAATGAATTTCAATATTTGGCGCATTCGCGTGCCACGCTGCTTGCCACGATATTTTCAGTCTATCGCCAGCAGCCTGATCAACGTTGATTACTTCAATAGCGATCGAAACCGTTCCGAAGTGCGTTGGTGCAGGCCCGAAGAAAATAAGTTCACCTGCCCCCCACCAGTCTCCAGTAACGCCAGCGGCGAGTATCAGCATGTCGCCTTCTTCGCGCACAAAACAGTGCCGCATCATGAGCACCCATTCGGCCGCGGCCCACGCATGTTGACCATCGCCCATACAACCGCCGTTGGTGTGCGGATGGATTGCCTCTGGCCATTGTCCAGTGCTGGAGGCCAGCTCGGCAACTCGTTGCATCAAGCGATAAAACCTAGGGTCACCAGCGCGCAGCAATACTTGCGCGATATGTAGGGTCAGATAAGGGTTAACACCCGAATGAATCATGTCTTGAAAGAAGCCGTCATTGACCATGCATTGATCCAACATAAACTCTACCGTATTTAGCAGGCGCTCGTTATTTGGAGCAACCAACTGTAGTGGGTAGCCACAGACAATTGAGCCTATTGCGCCGGAGTCTAAGCGACGATATGGTGATGCTGGAATAGCAGCCTTTTGAATACGCTGTTCGACCTTAAGGAGGCTCTTTTCAATCGCAGATTGATAGTCGGCTTGCCATTTTGAGAACCGTTTAACCGCATCTTCGTCGTTGTTTTTTTGCGCCAAATAGCTGGCCGCCGATAAGCCTGCTACCGCCCAGTAGTCATCCCAATAGTAATGGTCGTTTGGGCCAAGGTGTTCAGCGCTGAAGCCGGCAGGCAGTAAGCCGCCATGGGGCGATTGATCGGAATCCTCTTCGCGCTTGCGGTCTAACCACTTAGCCCCAGCATAAACAGCGTCTCGCCAGGCAGGTTTAAGGTCTGCGTTCAACATGCGGCAGTACTGAGCAAATATCCACAGCGCCTGGCCGTTGGAGTCCCATTCGCCGGCTTGCGAGTGAAAATATCCCATCGCAGTTTGCTGCTCAGGAAAATAGTCAAGCGCCTTTTCCGCTCGCTCATTTAAACCAACACTTAACAGCGCGTTGGTAATAAACGTGGCATCTCGATACCAAAATCGCTTATAAGTGTAAGGCCCTGGATAGACCTTTTCCACCGAATGCAGAATTAATGTATGCAACGCAGTGTTGTATAAACCAAGCATTGCGCTATCAGGTATTTGTAACTGACAGACACCGTTAAGCGCTTGGCTCCAGCGTTGCTCGGCAGTCAATACTGGTTCGCTCTCGGTCTTGTCTTTGTCGTTGTCGTTGTCGTTGT
>Ga0075467_10000923_pt1 | contig 24082 bp, 28 predicted proteins | sample DEB08_DNA_9_FD_75067 | JGI IMG/M metagenome (GOLD analysis project Ga0075467, IMG submission 75067) | Aqueous microbial communities from the Delaware River and Bay under freshwater to marine salinity gradient to study organic matter... | ecosystem: Environmental > Aquatic > Marine > Coastal ... | reverse complement strand
GGATTTTGCGCGAAGACGGCGCGTTGGCGCTGTCGAGAACACCATGATTGGTCTTTTTAATCTGCTCATCAGGGGTGTGAAGGCTATCGATTGGCCTTTGTTTTTGATTGTGGCCCTATTGTCTGGCGCAGGTTTATTGATGATGCAGTCGGCCGTTGGCGGCACTGATTGGCGCTATGCCGTTCAGAGTCAGTATTTTGTATTTGCGCTGATCATCATGTGGGTTGTGGCCATTGTGCCACCCACGTGGCTTGCAAAAATGGCACCACTGATTTACGGCGTTTCATTGATTTTGTTGGTTGGGGTGGTTTTCTTTGGGGAAACAAGCAAAGGTGCAACACGCTGGTTGGATTTTGGGTTTGCACGCATACAACCCTCAGAGATCATGAAAATTGCCTTGCCTCTCTTGTTGGCTTGGTACTTTCAGCGCCGTGAACAACGGTTGATGGGATTTGATTTTGTGGTGGCGTTTGCGTTGGTGGCGATTCCTTTTCTTCTGATTGTGCGCCAACCCGACTTGGGCACGGCCTTGTTGGTGGGCACGGGCGGTTTGTGCGCCATCTATTTCGCTGGCCTGTCTTTCAAGCTGTTGGTACCTCTGGCAGTGATTGCTGTGGTTGGGATCAGCTCGGTGCTGTTGTTTGAAGACACGCTGTGCTTGCCTGAGACAGACTGGTTGGTGTTGTATGAATATCAAAAGGGTCGGGTATGTACCCTGCTCGATCCCACCCAGGATCCATTGGGCCGAGGATTTCACACCATTCAATCGACTATTGCGGTGGGTTCTGGCGGCTTGTATGGTCGCGGCTATATGGAAGGCACACAAGGCCAACTCGACTTCATTCCTGAGCGCACCACAGACTTTATTTTTGCGGTTTTTGCCGAAGAATTTGGTCTTTACGGCGCACTGACCTTATTGTTTTTGTTCGCCCTTTTGATCATCCGGGGGCTGGTCATCGCCACGCGAGCGACGGATACCTTTGGTCGAGTGCTGGCGTCGAGTCTATCGATGGTTTTTTTCATTTACGTCTTCGTCAATATTGGTATGGTCATTGGCATCTTGCCGGTGGTTGGCGTGCCACTGCCCTTTTTTAGTTACGGTGGCACGGCGTTGGTCACACTGGCTGTTGCTGTTGGTTTACTGATGGGAATCAGTCGCCAAAGCGTCAGGAGTGGCGCCAATCAGTAATGTTTTGATGGGTTTGGGTAGACCCAGATTGGCAAGCGTTTGGCCACAGACCCATCGCCCTGTAGCGTCAGCGACGGCTGGTGTGACTGCGCTATGCGGCAAAGCCAGTCGCCAAGGTGTCAAGGTCAACCGAAAATGCGTTAACTCGTGGCCAATACTGGCCATTCGTGTGCACGCCAGCCCCTTGGCAAACCAGTTATCGACGGCATCCTGAGCGAGCCCCGCTGTATCAAAAACCGGCAAACACCAGAGGCGTCCCCAGATACCCTTGTCAGGGCGTCTTTGCAAAAGCACCTGCGAGCCGTGGTTTACCCACAGCAAATGAAGCTCGCGGGTCGGCCGCTCAGCGGCTTTGCGGTTGAATGGGAGTTCTTGGGTGCGCCCTGTGTGATGCGCCACGCAATGGTCTGCTAACGGGCAGCGCTCGCAAGCGGGTTGTCGACGGGTACAAAGTGTGGCACCGAGATCCATCAGGCCTTGAGTGTATGACGTCATCACTTTGGGTTGTTGGCACACCAAGGCTGGGCTTGGTAGGCAGTCGTTTGCCAACGCCCACAGCTGTTTGATGGTGGCACCTTGGCTGATATCGCCATCAACACCAAAATATCGCGCCAGCACTCGTTTGACGTTGCCATCGAGAATGGCCGAGCGTTCGCCAGAGCAGAAAGCGGCAATGGCGGCGGCCGTTGATGGACCAATGCCTGGCAAGGTTTGTAGGTCTTGGCTGGCACTTGGGAATTGACCATCCCACTGACTGACCACCGCTTTGGCGCAAGCGTGTAAGTGTCGGGCCCGAGCGTAGTAACCCAGCCCCGCCCAAAGCGCCATGACTTCTTCCTCACTGGCTTGAGCCAAGTCGGCCACTGTGGGCAGACGGCTCAGAAATCGCTCGAAATAGTCGATAACGGTGCTGACTTGGGTCTGTTGCAGCATGATCTCCGACAACCAAACGCGGTAGGGGTCACGGCTTTGTTGCCATGGCAAATGATGGCGACCATCAGCCGCCTGCCAGTCAATCACACGTTGCGCAAAGCCATGGGATAAAGACATGGCTGGCGTTAGAACCGCGTGTGTCGGGTGACAGACCAACGCGCTGAAAAGCAGCCCAAGGCAATCGCGGCGATCAAGTACACAAACAAAGCCAAGCCGCTTGGTAAGTGCAAGGCAAAAAGTGTGTCGTAGGTTCTTGAGAGGTCACTGATGGCGGTGTTTAAGGGGTTTAGCGCCAGCGCGGTCAGGCCGACAGCAATCGCTGCGCCAAGCCCACAGGTCAGGCCACCTTGGTATAAAAAGGGGCGACGCACGAAGGACTCTGTGGCGCCCACCAATCGTGCCACGGCGATCTCGTCACGCTGCGAGAGCGCTTGCATGCGCACGGTGTTAAAGACAGCCGCCAGAACCACCAGTGCAATAATCAAGGTGACCAGTGTGAGCCCGATACGAACCAGCCGCAGCAACGCCTCAAGACGCTTTACCCAAAGGCTGTCGAGCTGCACGAACTGCACGCCTTCTTTTTGGCGCCATTCGGCGGCAAATAATTCAGCCGTCCTAGACACAGCGTCATCAGCGGCAAGCGTGACCGTGATGGCGTGTGGTAGCGGATTGTTGGGTAGGGCTTCTAAGGCTTGTCGCCATGCCTCATTACTGCGCAGTGCTTCAGCGGCTTGTGTCTTATCGACCAAGCGCACATCTAGGATGAGTGGGTCCTTGCTGTCTTGGATGCTTTTGGTGAGTGATTCGCTGATAGCAAGTGAGGCGTCAGGCTTCATGAAAATGGTGATGCTAGGATCAGCCGAGACGTGCTGCGCGACGGGTTGTACTGAAATGAGGATGGATGCGCCCATCAGAGGCAAAACCAATGCCAATGCAATCACCGCGACGTTGGTCAGAAAAGAAGAGGGTGCCTGCAGCAAGCGTCGGAAGGTGACTTGGATGGCGTAATGGTGAAATTGCATCCACTGTTTCATGGTGTTTTGTTCACTGGAAAATCACGAAACCGACCCGGTTCGATCACAAACACCCGGTCGGCATACTGCGCCATCAAATCCTCATCGTGTGTGGCTACCAGCGTGGTGACCCCGACTTGGTTGAAGTCTTTGAACACATCCATCACCCGTTTGGCCGTGTCTTTGTCCAAGTTAGCGGTTGGTTCGTCAGCAATCAGTAGCGCCGGTCGATTCACAATGGCGCGCGCAATGGCCAAGCGTTGCTGCTCGCCACCCGAAAGCGTGACGGGCAGTGCTGTTTCTTTGCCGCCAAGCCCGACTTTTTGAAGTGCTGCGCGCGCCCTTGAGCGCGCGACGTCATTGGGTTGGCCAGTGACTGCGAGCGGTAGCATGACGTTTTGAAGGGCGTTGCGGTCTTGTAGCAAGTGGGTGTCTTGCAATATCACGCCAACGGCACGCCGCAAATAGGGCCGAGCCCGTACCGTCAAACGGTCTAGTCGCTGGCCATTGACCTGAATAATGCCGCGGTCGGCGGGTTCGAGGCCGGCAATCAGTTTTAGCAATGTGGATTTGCCGGCACCAGAAGGTCCAGCGACAAAAAGAAACTCACCAGCGCCGACTTGAAACGACACATCCTCAAGGATGGCCGAGCCAGAGGCGTAAGACTTAAAAACGTGTTGAAATTCAATCATCAGCCATTACCTAGCAAAGTTATTACATGGCGGTTTCAAGTGTGAAGTGCAACAAGCCGGCGGTAATATTCGTCGGCATTAAATGTATCAGGTAAAAAGAGTTCAGCAGGGCATTTGAATCCGAGGCTTTTTCTAGGCCTTGAGTTTAACGCCCAAGCGACTGAATCTAACTCATCCTGACTGAATACTGATAGGTCGATTCCTTTGGGTAAATACTGTCGTAGCAATCCGTTGGTGTTTTCATTGATTCCCCGCTGCCAAGGGCTATGTGGGTCAGCGAAATACACTTTGACGCCTGTGCGCTCTGAGAGCTTTTCATGCTGAGACATTTCCTTGCCCTGATCGTAGGTCATCGACAAGCGGCGCTGGACGTCAATTCGGTTCAGCACTGTGCTGAAACCTCAACAGCGGCTTGCGCACCACCGTCTGCCACTTTGGCCAAGGTCACAAACAAACTCGTTCGTTCAACGAGCGTACCGACAGCAGAGGCGTTGCCACGACCTTTGATCAAGTCGCCCTCCCAGTGACCAGGAATCACCCGGTCATCCACTTTTGGCGGTCGTTGGTGAATGCTGACCATATTAGGAATTTCGCCACGACGGTCTTCACCACGCGCACGTGGACGACGCGCTTTGCGCGCCTGCCTGAGCGTTGCAAGCAATTCTGTGCGCAATTCACCACGCGGCATGGCATAAAGCGCCGTGTAGATGGTTTCGTGACTGACACGCATCGAGAGATCATCAGGGTACATACGTGGCAGTATGCCCGCGATCTGCTCTGGAGAGTATCTCTGTTTGAGCAACTTCTGGACTTGAGCCCACAGGAAACCGTCAGACGCCAACAGCGGGGGTTTGCGACCACTCGAGCGAGCCACGCGAGACCGTTGTTGTGCAAGAACGGCTCGGTAACCACCGGCCAAAGCGGGCCTGCCAGGCTTAGAAGCCTGTGCCTGAGGACTACACCAATTGTTACGAGCAAGCTCTCGACTCACCGAGCTCGCGCTTCGGTCCAGACTAAGCGCAATGGCCCGAATGGTGCATCCTTTCTCAAGGCTCAGCTGAATCAAAACGCGCTCTTCAAAATTAAGATGCTTATATTTGGTTTTCATCGCAACACAGTACCTCAAGGTTAGTGTTGCACTTCGTTTTTGAACTCATTGTAAACCGGCGAAGCGATTGCTACTATTTGTTCAAAGGTTGACAATGTGGATTAAACAGCGGTTCTAAAAGATTAGGCGACAACGAGGATAGAAATGAAAACATTAAAACTAGCCGCGATTGGTGCGGCATTGCTTTTTAGTGGTGCAATGGTGCAGGCGGGACCGACATTCGATGCTGTTAAACAAAAAGGTTTTGTTCAGTGTGGTGTGACTATCGGCGTGCCTGGCTTCTCTAATACAGACAGCAAAGGCGTTTTGACAGGTATGGATGTCGACATGTGCAAGGCCATCGCTGCGGCCATGTTCAACGATGCCAATGCCTTTAAGCTCACTCCCCTTCAAATCGCACAACGTTTTATCGCCCTTCAGTCCGGTGAGATTGATGTGTTGACAAGCAACACCACGCAAACCTTGGCCCGTGACACCACATTGGGATTGGTGGGGGTCGGTATTAATTTTTACGATAGTCAAGGCGTGATGGTCAAAAAAGAACTCGGAATCAAAGGCGTCAAAGAGCTAAATGGCGCTACGATTTGCGTGAACCCTGGCACAACCTCTGAGCTCAACCTTGCAAGCTGGTTCCGTACCAACAATATTTCGTTTAAGTCCGTGGTGATTGAAAAGATAGACGAAAGTGTGCGTGCTTTTGTGGCCGGTCGTTGTGATGCACTTACATCTGACAGGTCGCTATTGGCAGGGGTCAGAACCACCTTAGAAAACCCTGATGCGTACGTGATCTTGCCAGACACTCTCTCAAAAGAGCCGTTGGGACCTATGGTTCGTCAAGGCGATAATGCTTGGTTGAACGTGGCTCGTTGGACCCTGTTTGCCATGATCGAGGCTGAGGAATATGGTATCACTTCCAAGAACGTTCAAGAAATGCTCAAGAGCTCAGACTCCAACGTGCAGCTCATCTTAGGCACCACACCGGGCATGGGTAAGAACTTGGGCCTCAGTAACGAATGGGCCTTCAGTGTGGTGTCGCAAGTGGGCAACTACGGCGAAACATTTGAGCGTAATTTTGGTGCTGATAGCCCATTGAAGCTTCAACGTGGCTTAAATGCCACGTGGCGCAATGGTGGCTTGATGTACGGCTGGCCAATCCGCTAAACCACATGATCACTTAAGCACAGCAATCAAAAACACTCGACACGTCAGTACCGCTAGCGTGTCGAGTGGTTTAAATACCGCAACCTTCTTGAAACACAAAACCCCGCCATGCATTTTTATGGCCCAAGCGGTTGTTGGAGAGCCCTTTGTCGAGTAGACCGGTTCCCCTCGTACTAAAAGTTTGAAACGACTCCAAGTTTCGAGTCATCTTCTACCAAGTCGTGGCCGTGACGTTGGTTGGCGTTGGCCTTGGGCCGACGCTCTGAGTTGCCCGCCATCAAAACCATCTGTGTGGTCTACATTGAGTTGATCTGTGGCGTGCCATTGATTAGCCTGCTCTTCATGTCTTCGGTCATGTTGCCTTTTTTTTGCCTGAGGGCGTGACCATCGACAAATTGCTGCGAGCGCTGGTTGCAATTGTGTTGTTTGCCGCCGCCTACGTGGCTGAAACGGTCCGCGTGGGTTTGCAAGCCATCTCAAAAGGTCAGTATGAGGGCGCTGATTCTTTGGGTTTGTCTTACTGGCAGAAGACCCAGCTCATCATTTTGCCGCAAGCGCTAAAAATCGTGATTGCGCCTTTGGTCGGAATTTTTATTTCGTTGTTCAACGACACATCTCTAGTCGTGATTATTGGTATTTTTGATTTGACGCTTGCGGCCAAGGCCGCGCTGACAGACCCAACATGGCAGGGTTTCAGTTTGGAAGTCTATGTTTTTATTGCCGCGATTTATTTCATCTTTTGTTACTCGATGTCCAAGTATAGTCAGGCGCTAGAAAAGCGTTTGGCAGTGGGTCAACGACACTAGCCAAGAGCGTCGCAGTATTTTTTGGAGAGTTGGTATGGCAGACGCATTGATTCAAATGCATCACGTCAATAAGTGGTACGGCAAATTCCACGTGTTGCGCGACATCAATCTCGAAGTGGCCGCGGGTGAAAGGATCGTAATTTGTGGTCCGTCGGGTTCGGGTAAGTCCACTTTGATCCGCTGCTTGAATCGGCTCGAGGAGCACCAGCAAGGCGATATCATCATTGATGGCATGGCCTTAACAGGTGACATTAAAGGCGTTGAAGCCATACGGCGCGAAGTCGGCATGGTGTTTCAGCACTTTAATTTGTTTCCGCATTTGACGGTTCTGGAAAACCTCACATTGGGTCCCATCTGGGTGCTCAAAACACCTAAGGCACAGGCTGAACAAGAGGCGATGATTTACCTAGAGCGCGTGAAGATTCCTGAGCAGGCGAATAAATTTACTGGCCAGCTTTCGGGTGGCCAACAGCAACGGGTAGCGATTGCACGCTCCTTGTGTATGAACCCCAAAATCATGTTGTTTGATGAACCAACGTCTGCACTGGATCCCGAGATGGTCAAAGAAGTCCTTGACGTGATGGTGGGGTTGGCTGAACAAGGTGGTATGACCATGCTGGTTGTGACGCACGAAATGGGTTTTGCGTGCAAAGTCGCGAACCGAGTCATTTTCATGGATCAGGGCGAGATCATCGAAGAAAACGATCCTGTGTCGTTCTTTGACAATCCGCAGTCAGAGCGCTCCAAGCTTTTTTTGAGTCAGGTTCTGCACTGATTCGGGGTGTCGCTTAACCACTTGAAGCGCTGGCGAATGACCCTATGGGGTTCGGCTTTGCAGCGACTCGCCAGCTGTTGGCGCCAAGCGCCGAAATGAGAACACTGACAAGGCGCAAAATAGGCCGATCGTGACAAAACCGGCGACCAAATCAACCGATGTTAGCGTGGCAGCACCGCGAACGGTCATGCTGACGTTGATCGCACTCGCAGCGATTCCAACGCCCAAACTGATGCTGAGTTGCTGAGCCATGGCACTAAAGCCACTGGCGCTACTCATCCGGTCTGCAGGAATATCGGCAAAGCCAAGGGTGTTGACGGCGGTGAACTGTAAAGACCTAAAAAAGCCACCAATCAAAAGCACCCCAATCATGATGGCCACTGGGGTTTGCGCACTAAAAGTAGCGCATACGGCCAGAGCCGCCCCGGTCAGCACGGCATTACTCATGAGTACGCGTCGGTAGCCCCAACGTTGCAAGATGGGTCGGGCAGTGAACTTCATCAACAAAGCACCAGCCGCGCTGGCAAAGGTAATCAAACCGGCCGACAGGGGCGTCATGCCAAAGCCGACTTGTAAGAGAATCGCCAGTAAAAAAGGGGTGGCGCCGATGGCAAAGCGGCACAAATTGCCGCCAATGACTGACTCACGAAAAGACGAGATACGCATGAGTTCAAGGTCGATGATGGGGTTGGCGCAGCGTGCGCTATGCCACTTGTATAGCCAGCCAGAGGCCAAACCGATCATCAAAAGGCCAGCCACCCAATGCAACCCCAAGCGACCTTGGCCAAGCATCTCGAAGGCAGCAACAAGCGTGGCCAAGCAAATCGCACTGAGAAAGAAGCCAATGGCGTCAAGCGGGCGGCGGGTAATTTGGTTGCTGCTCAAGGGCACGTAGCGCAAGGTCATATAAACGCCCAGCAACCCGATTGGCAGGTTCATCAGGAAAATCCAATGCCAAGAGGCAAAGGTCACTAAAAACCCACCCACCGGCGGGCCAAGCATCGGACCAAGCAAGGCCGGCATCGACAAAAATGCCATGGCTCGCAGCAGTTCGTGCTTGGCTGTGGTTCTGAGCAAAATCAGGCGCCCGACAGGCACCATCATGGCCCCACCGATGCCTTGCATCACCCGCCAAGCCACCAAGTCGTTCATTGAGTTGGCGAGTGCACAACCGGCCGAGCTCGTGGTGAAGACAACAATGGCTGCCACAAACACTCGCCGGGCACCCCAGCGGTCTGCGGCCCAACCGGAAATGGGTACAAAGACTGCTGCTGCCAGTAGATACGCGGTAATGGCCAAATTAAGTTGAACCACAGGCACGTCAAACGACAGGGCCATGGCTGGTAAGGCGATGGCCAGCACCGTGGCGTCTAGCATCTGCATAAAAAGGGCGCAGCCCACAATAAAGGGCACCATCAGACCTTTAAAGCGTCGGTGAAGGCGTTCTTTTGTGAGTAAAAAAGCGTTTAGGCGTTCCTGCCCCATGCAAATGGCCACCGCTACAGTAGAATTGAAGCATTGAGTCTAATACTTTTACTGACTTTATCGCCTTATCCATAGGTCTTGCCATGTCCAAGAACTACGAATCTGAATTTACTCAGTTTCTAAAAAGCTACAAGAAAGCGCATCCTGATGTTGAAAAACGTCAGCGTGAGGGGCGTGCCCGTTTGTGGGACAAAACCCAAGACCCTGAACTGATTGATAGCTTTAAACAAGCGCATGTGGCCCAACGGCCCTATGTTTATCAAAACGATTAAGCAACTGTGATGATGTCTGGCGGGTCGAATGACGATCCGAACGCTTCTTTGCAGGCGCTGGTGCAGCCGACAATCGATTCCACGCCTGACGTGGTCGACTCGGTGGCGCTCGCTCGGCTTTACGGCGAACCCTTGTTTGCCATGCCGCAAGACCTTTACATCCCACCGGATGCACTCGAAGTTTTTCTCGAGACATTTGAGGGGCCACTGGATCTTTTGCTTTACCTCATTCGCAAACAAAACTTCAATGTCCTCGATATCCCGATGGCTGAAGTTACCCGTCAGTACCTGTCGTACGTTGAGCAGATTCGAGGCACCAATTTAGAGCTCGCGGCTGAGTATCTTTTAATGGCTGCCATGCTCATTGAGATCAAAGCACGCATGCTCTTGCCTATTAAGCCCCGCGGTGATGGCCAAGAGCCAGAAGACCCTCGGGCAGAGTTGGTGCGTCGCCTGCTCGAATATGAGCAGATGAAGTTGGCTTCGCAAAAGCTCGACGAACTGCCTCGATTGGGACGTGACTTTTACAATGCGCAAGCCACCGCAGACTTTGAACTTGAGAAAATGCTACCTAGCGTGCAACTCGATGACTTGACGTCGGCTTGGGCAGACATTCTGCGGCGGGCCAATTTGAATGCACATCACCACATCACCCGCGAACAGCTGTCCGTGCGCGAGCACATGACACATATTCTGCGACAGTTAAACAATGTCCGGTTTGTTGAGTTCGGCGAGTTATTCATGGCGCGCATCAAAGAAGGTGCAACCGTTGCTGTTGTGGTGGTGTACTTTTTGGCATTGCTTGAGTTGGCTCGCGAATCATTGCTCGATATCACCCAAGCCGAACCTTACGCACCCATTTACGTCCGTTTGGCTTATGCCAGTGCCCAGGCCTAATTAAAGCAAGCAGAGACTTGTCAGGAGAAGTGTTTGAAAGTAGTGCACACCATTGAAGCCCTGCGTGACCAGCTCCGCGGCCAGACCAGGGCGGCCTTTGTGCCCACGATGGGTAACTTGCATGCGGGCCATTTGGCGCTTATGAAAACAGCGCGTCAACACGGTGATCCAGTGGTGGCCAGCATTTTTGTGAATCGTTTGCAGTTCGGCCCGAATGAAGATTTCGAAAAGTATCCTCGCACCCTGCTCGATGATATTGAAAAGCTCGAGAAAGGGCGTGACGTTTACGTTTTGTTTGCGCCTGATGAGCGCGAGCTTTATCCCGAGCCACAAACCTTTAGAGTCCAACCGCCTGACGATCTTGGTGGCATTTTAGAGGGCGAGCATCGGCCAGGATTTTTCGATGGCGTTTGCACGGTAGTGCTTAAATTGTTTTCATGCGTGCAGCCTCGGGTGGCTGTGTTTGGTAAAAAAGACTATCAACAGTTGATGTTGATTCGAAGCATGTGCCGCCAGTTTCAGCTACCGGTTGAAATCTTGGCGCACGAAACGGTCAGGGCCGATGATGGTTTGGCCCTTTCGTCGCGCAATGTTTATTTAAGTGCAGAACACCGATCACAAGCCACTGAGCTCTACACCACAATTGGCGGCGTACGTGATGCATTGCTCAACGGGGCAACGGATATCGGTTCGCTTCAGACGCTGGCGAGCCACTTTTTAAAGTCGCGCGGCTGGCAGGTTGATTACATTGCCATTCGACGACAGCGTGATTTGTTACTTCCGACGAGCTCAGAAGTGGCAAGCGGTGAGCGCCTAGTTATATTGGCGGCGGCTAAGTTGGGTCAAACACGATTGATCGACAATCTGGAAGTTTGAAACTTTTAAGGTGGCATTTTTTCGGCTTGTACGCAAGGGAAACCCCGCCCTATTAGATTTGTCAGCTTGGCGTACCAAGCCACCTCTGCCAGACTTTCGTTTCTGAAAGTTGGAGGCATAAATTCGATGGAAGGTGAGTCCTTAAAAGCCAGTAGCCCGGTGTGGCCAGATTTAACGACGCGAGAGCGTCAAATCCTTTATCCGGTCCTCGAAGGCAAGCCAAACAAGCTCATTGCTTGCGAGCTTGGCATCTCGATGCGAACCGTCGAGTCGCATCGAGCAAGCTTGTTTCAAAAGATGGGTGTGAAAAACGCCGTTCAACTCGCATTCACGCTTTTCTCGCAACACGGCCAAGCCGACCTTGAGGCCAGCATCAGCAACCCGAGGCCCGGTCCGACCACGCAGCTTGCCGACGCGGACGATTAGCGGCAAACTGGTGCTGGGGTCTGGTCTAGTTCTGAGATTGGGTCCAAATCAGGTTGACGACTCAGGGTGTAGGTCAGGCTTGGGCTATTACCATCAATGGTGACAACCTGCAGGACATTGTTGGCTGTCATGCGCAATTCGGTTCGCACGTTTTTTTGCGAGTCTAATAAAAGCAGACTTGGTGGTGTGCTGAGCGTGCTGCGCCAGCAGCCCTGTGCCACGGATGGCTTGCCGCTCTGTTGCTGCTGCTGGTCTAAATAGGTGATACGTGAGCGCCAACGGCCATTGGGCGCGAGCGTGACCACCACGCGCTGTGTCGCGCAATTCATCCCCGCCCCAAAACACGGCAAGTTACCCAAGAAGGTTTCGGGTTTCGTGATGAGACCAGGTGGCGGCTCATCGGCCGCCACATCGCCTTCGATCGCGGCCTGACCCTTCGGCGTTAATTGATCAACGCCGCTGCCGGTTTTCCAGCCCACTTGAATTTGCGATGGCGCCACCACGACCTGTCGCATACCGGCGCCTTCAGCGTTCATGATGGCATCTTGCGTTGAGCTTGGTTTGGGCGGGTCGTAATAACCGGGCGCCGTCATGTTGACGCAACCAGTCGCTAAGACGCTCACGAAAACAAGAGCAGTGATTCGGTGCGCGGCGTTTAAATCAGGAAACAGAAACATGGGTATTTACCAAGCGATGACAACGGTTTTAGATGGCCTCATTCTACGCATTTTTAATGTTTTTGCCTTCTTTACGCCATGACAGGGGCCATTTTTTTGCAAGGATTGGGGGCGTTGACCGTGATGCTAATGGTCACTTTTGCCTTGGCGCAGGCTGCCCAACGGGGTGCCCAGCGCCTGACCGCACGAATTCGAGCAGAGCTCGTTGGTGAACAATCAAGAGGGTGTTTGATGGCATTGCCAGTCTGTTGGTTGAATCGTTATTTTGTGTGCTGGTTGGTACTGAATGCCCTGTGGTTGGTCAAAGTCTTGGCGTTGCCCTATTCGCAATCCCTAGCCACTGTGCTGGTGCTGGCTGTACTGGGTATGCTGGCATTAGTCGACGCCGAGACGGGCATCTTGCCCAACGAGCTGGTATTGCTTTTGATGTTGCTGGCATGGGGGTATTCTTGGGTGATCAAGGGTGACGGCCTCCCCGCGCTGGATCGGTTGTGGGGTATGAGCCTGGGTTATGCGTTGCCGATGCTTTTTAATATGGCTTATCGTAGGGTAAGGGCGCGAGACGCATTGGGCCAAGGTGATGCAAAGTTGCTCGCGGCAATCGGACTTTGGGTTGGTCTGACAGCTTTGGCCGATGTTTGGATCATTGCGAGCGCCTTATTGCTTGTTTATAGTGTTGGCTTGATGTTTGCCAACCGCGCGGTGATGCGTTTGAACGTGGGCATACCGTTTGGCCCTTTTTTGGTGTTATCGACTAACGCCCTCGTCATTTGTGAGGCTTTTTAAGTATGCTGAAAATCGGACTGACTGGCGGTATTGGATCTGGCAAAAGCTATGTTGCGGAGATCTTGGGTCAGGCCGGAGCGGCCATTATTGATACGGATGAGATCGCACACACCCTAACGGCCCCAGGTGGGGCGGCGATTGCGGCTATTAAAGCGTCTTTCGGCGCTTCTTTCATTACCAATGAGGGCGCGCTGGACCGAGCGCGTATGCGAGCGCACGTTTTTGGTGATGAGGCCGCGCGCGAGCAACTGCAAGCGATTCTGCATCCTCTGATTGGTGAAGAAACGAGACGCCAAGCTGGCTTGGCGATGGGCCACTACACCGTTTTTGTGGTCCCTTTATTGGTTGAATCAGGTCGCTGGTTAAATCAAGTCGATCGGGTTTGTGTGGTCGATTGTGATCGAGACACACAAATTTCTCGGGTGCAGGCTCGCAATGGTTTGAGTCAGGCGCAAGTTGAACAAATTTTGAAAGCACAAGTCAGCCGCGAGAAACGACTCGCGGTGGCCCACGATGTGATTCTGAATGATGGCACCGTGTCACATGAATTCCTGAGGCAACAAGTATTGGGTTTGCATCAGCAGTGGTGTAACCTAGCGTCATGAAATTAAGCCAGATCCGTCGAGTGTCATCGTGATGCGCTTTGAGTACCCATTCAACGAAAGGGTACGGGCTTGGATGCGCTTGGAATATCTCCTTGATCGTTTGGTATTTTTTTCCGCACCTGGTGATCCAAGGATGCACCAGGTAGCGGTCAGTACCCTTTTTGATGTTCTAGATGTCACTGAGCGCACCGACGTTAAAGGCGGTGTTCTACAGGATCTTGAGCGTCAGCGCGTGACATTGTCAGCGTTACAAGACCATCCTGGTGTTGATGCAAAGGCTTTAAAGTTGGTTATCGATGAGATCGATCAGACCCACGCCAGCATGTCTAGTCAGGGCAGAACTGGTCAAGCCTTACGAGAAAACGACTGGTTGACCAGCTTGCGCGGTCGTCTGGCTGTGCCCGGTGGCGGCACTCAAGTGGATATGCCCTCGTTTCATGCTTGGCAGTGCCGTGATGAAGCGCGCCGTTGTCAGGATTTGCAGCAATGGATTGCGCCTTTGATGCCGTTACATCAAGGCATTGGTTTGGTCATGCGGCTGCTACGCAGTGCAGGCGAAAGGGAAGATGTGGTGGCGGTCAATGGCGCCTATCAAAAAATGCTCGGGGGCAAGTCTTACCAGCTACTGCGCGTGTGGTTGGATCCTGAATGGGGGGTTTTTCCTGAGATGAGTGCCAACAAATACATGGTTTGGGTTCGCTTCTCGGAACAAGACGGTGAAATTAAGCCCCAACCGGCTAACAAAGACGTGCCGTTTCGATACTCGCTCTGCTCGCTCTAATACTCATTTCTAACGCCTTTTGCGGCGATGTTATTGTTCCCAATCTAACAACCCACGAATACCTGCCACGCCGTGCGCACCCTGCTGTTGCGCCACATTAAGTGTGGCCAGCGTTTGACCGCCGAGGGCGTAAACTGGAAGGCCAGCGTGCTGGTTCAATGATTCAAACCCAGCCCAACCCAAGGTTGGTTCGCCCGGGTGAGATTTGGTCGGCAGCACGGGCCCTAGAACCGCAAAATCAGCTTTTAATGCCCGCGCCAGTTCGAGTTCGGCAGTATTGTGGGTCGACACGGCCAGTAATTTGTTTTTAAGCATCTCGGGGCGCACGCCCAATGCGTGGGCGTCTTGAGTGCGCAAATGGACCCCGTCGGCCACCAACCACCAGTCCTGCGGATGGATGCTGTTGACCAATAGTTTCGCGCCGTGGGCGCGGCAGCGCTGCAAAACGCTCTCAAAGGCGATTTTTAGCATCTGTGTGTCACCGTGGGCCTGCCAAGCCGGTTCGCGCCACTGTATCAAGCGCAATCCGCTCTGCAAGGCCGTTTCGAGGCGCGCAAGGTAAAGGGGCCATTTTGCAGCATCCCCCACCCCTGAAATCAAATAACGGTCGGGCAGTTGCAACCAACGCAGGGGTGGATAGGTGGCCGGTAATAAATCAGGTAAAACCAGCGCCTCGGTGGGCGTCACCCATTTGAGCTGTTGAGACTCCAAAGACTTCGGTTGGCCATCCCATCGGGTCACGCGACAAAAGTGCAGCCGCACGGTGGTGGTCGGGTAGTGGTGAACGTAGGTCACCCAGGGCGTTGCGTCGGTGGGTGTTAAGCCCAGCTCTTCTTGCAATTCGCGCGAAAGTGCCTCGAGCACCGTTTCATTGGGCTCCAGTTTGCCACCGGGGAGCTCCCACCAACCCGCCCAAGGTTTGCCTTCGGGTCGGTCACCCAAAAGAACTGTACCATCGGCGCGCAGAATGACGCCAACGGCAACATCAATGATTGGGCGATCACTCGGTTCATTTGAGGTGCCAGCGGGTACTTCAGTCGGCATGGCGGGCGGCCCAGTCGCGGGCAAAATGCCAGGCAATACGGCCAGATCGTGAGCCGCGTTCTAGGGTCCATTGCAGTGCTTCAGTTCGAGCCTGAGCAATCGATTCATCACTGCACCCGAGTTCACGCAGCCAGTGCGCGACGATGTCAAGGTAGTCGTCTTGGCGGAAAGGATAGAAGGACAACCAAAGGCCAAAGCGTTCGGACAATGAAATTTTTTCTTCGACTGTCTCGCCTGGATGGACCTCACCGTCCGATTGATGCTGGGCCGCCAGGTTTTCCCGCATGTACTCGGGCATCAGGTGACGCCGGTTGGAGGTCGCATAAATGAGGACGTTCTCGCCGGTTGAAGCCGCAGAGCCGTCGAGTACTGACTTCAAGGCTTTGTAGCCTGACTCACCTTCTTCGAAGGACAGGTCATCACAAAACACGATGAATTTTTCTGGGCGGGCTGCAACCACATCGACGATGTCTGACAAGTCACCTAAGTCACCTTTGTCGACCTCAATCAAGCGCAGACCTTGGCCTGCAAAGCGAGCCAGCATGGCTTTGACCAGAGAGCTTTTACCGGTGCCGCGAGAGCCAGTCATCAACACATGATTGGCCGGCTTACCTTGCACGAAGTGCAGGGTGTTGCGCTCAATGACCGCCTTTTGTCGCTCGATATGCTGCAGGTCTTCGGTGGTGATGCGGTGTGGGTGTTGAATCGCATCGAGCCAGCCGTGAGCCGTGCCACGCTTGCGCCAGCGAAAGGCCAAAGCATTCCAGTCGGTGGGCGGTGGCGCTGGCGGCAGCCAAGCTTGTAATTGCGCCAATACTTGGTCGGCACGCGCTATCAAAGTGCTCAGGTCAGGGGTCGGTTTCATGTCACTCATTTGCGATTAAGAACGGTAGTCGGCGTTGATGGTGACGTACTCGTGAGAAAAGTCACAGGTGTAGACCGTTTCAGACACTTGACCACGACCTAGCGACACGCGCACCAAAATCTCTGCCTCACTCATCACGGCTTGGCCTTGTGCTTCTTGGTAATCAGGATGGCGTCCACCGTCTTGGGCTACCAAAACGTCACCTAACCAAAGCTTGACTTGGTCAACATCAAGATCTTCAATGCCGGCATAACCAATGGCCGCCAAAATCCGTCCCAGATTAGGGTCGCTGGCAAAAAAGGCGGTTTTAACCAAGGGTGAATGCGCAATTGCATAGGCCACTTTCAAAGCTTCGGCTTGCGTGCTGGCGTTTTCCACGCGGATGGTCATGAATTTAGTCGCACCTTCGGCATCACGTACGATCTTGCAGGCCAAGTCGGTTGCCGCTGCCATCAAGGCAGCGCGCAAAGGCATGAAGCGTCGATCGTCCTCGGACTCAATCACAGCGCCGCTGCGACCGGTTGCCATGAGGATGAACGAGTCGTTGGTTGACGTATCACCATCAACGGTAATTCGATTAAACGAGTGATTGGCCAAGTCAGTGACCAAGCGCTGCAGCAGTGGCTGGCTTAAGCCGGCATCAGTGGCGAGATAACCCAGCATGGTCGCCATGTTGGGACGAATCATCCCCGCGCCCTTGCTGATGCCGGTAATGGTCACCGTGTGACCTTCGAGGGTGAGCTGACTGGAGTGGATTTTGGGTTGTGTGTCCGTGGTCATGATGCTGTGAGCCGCCTCATACCAGTGGTCGGTAGCAAGATCGGCGACGGCATCTGGCATGGCACTTTCTATTTTTTCAACCGGTAGTGGCTCCAAAATCACACCAGTCGAAAAGGGCAGCACGGCTTGAGCGGCTAGCCCTAGTGCTTGCGCGGTGGCCTCACACATGCGTTGAGCAGCCTCATCGCCGGGTTGGCCTGTGCCGGCATTGGCGTTGCCCGTGTTGATGACCAGCGCTTGGATGGGCATGTTGCTGGCCAAATTGATTTCGCTGCGCTTGACCGGCGCTGCTTTAAAGCGGTTTTTGGTGAAAACGCCAGCCACCGTGGTGCCTGGCGCCAATCGGAACACTGTCAGGTCTTTTTTACCGGGCTTTCGGATGCCAGCACTGGCAATCCCTATCTCAACACCATCGACGGGGTAAACGGCTGAGCGATCTGGAATAACAAGGTTGACTGCCATGGCGCTAGGCTCCGAATCAGTTCAAGGTTTTAAAAACATGATCAGCGGCCTTGAGGGTCGCTTCGATGATCGCATCGTCGTGCATACAGGAAACAAACCCTGCCTCGTAGGCTGAGGGTGCAAAGTACACCCCTTGATCAAGCATGCCGTGAAAGAAGGTTTTGAAGTGCTCAATATTGCCTGCGGATACGTCGTTTAGTCCCTTGGGCACTTGCTCGCGGAAGTACATGCCGAACATGCCGCCCTCGCTGTCGGCGCTGAAAGGCACGCCATGGGATCGAGCGCATTGCACCAAGCCCTCAGTGAGTTTGCGTGTCTGAACACCCAGGCGATCGTAAAAGCCGGGTTCGCCAAGCAATCGAAGCGTGGTGATGCCAGCAGCCACGGCCACGGGGTTGCCCGACAGGGTACCGGCTTGGTAGACCGCACCCATCGGTGCGATGTTTTGCATGATGTCGGTTCTGCCGCCAAAGGCGCCAATCGGCATGCCACCACCGATAACTTTCGCCAGCGTTGTCAGGTCAGGTGTCACACCGGTGATGCCTTGTACGCCTTGCGGTCCGACTCGAAAGCCTGTCATCACTTCATCAAAAATCAATACTGCACCGTGCGCCGTGCATTCACTGCGTAATGTTTCCAAGAAACCGGGCACTGGCTTCACCAGATTCATGTTGCCAGCCATGGGCTCGACAATCACACAGGCAATGTCTTTGCCATGCGCGGCAAATGCTTCTTGCACGCCTTGAGCATCATTGAAGTCAATCACAATGGTGTGGGCCACAAATTCGGGTGGCACACCTGCTGAAGTTGGATTGCCAAATGTTAGTAACCCCGAACCGGCTTTGACTAACAGGCTGTCGGCATGGCCGTGATAACAGCCTTCAAATTTGATGATTTTGTTGCGGCCGGTGGCACCACGGGCTAAACGGATGGCGCTCATAGTGGCTTCTGTGCCAGAGCTGGTCAAGCGCACTTGTTCAATGCTGGGGATGCGCTCGATCAATAACTCGGCAATTTCAATTTCCGCTTCGGTTGGTGCGCCGTAAGACAGGCCGTGTACGGCGGCTTCTTGCACCGCTTTAACCACTTCAGGATGGGCATGGCCCAAGATGGCTGGGCCCCAAGAGCCGATGTAGTCGATATAACGTTTGTCTTCAGCATCCCAAAAATGGGGACCTTTGGCGCGCGCCACAAATCGAGGGGTGCCACCAACCGAGCGAAAGGCTCGAACGGGTGAATTAACGCCACCAGGGATGCTGCGGCTGGCTCGTTCAAAAAGTTCTGCATTACGGGACATGTTGCTAGGTCCTCCAGTGTCGAAAAGACTGATTGATGTTTTTAACCAAAGGCGTGCGTTAAAGCACGAGCTGAGGCTTCAATATCAGGTGCCAAAAAGAGGCCACCAACCACTGCTAGGCTGTCTGCGCCGGCAGCAACCAGTGGTTCAGCGTTTTGGGCCGTGATGCCACCAATGGCCACCACTTTGGCGTTAGAACCAGTCTGGGCAACCAAAGCTCGGGCTTGGGTCAGGATTTGGTGGTCAGTGGGTATGGCGTGTGGTTTGGTTGCTGAGGCAAACATGGTGCCAAAGGCTATGTAATCTACGCCTTGTGCCAGCATCTCTTTGGCATGATTTATGTCACCGTAGCATGACACACCGATCAAAGCATCGGGTCCCAATGCCAAGCGAACCGCATTTGGGCTGTCGTCATCACGCCCGACGTGTACGCCATCTGCGCCCACGGCTTCAGCCACGCGCCAATGGTCGTTGATCATCAGCAGTACGCCGTTGGCTTGACAGGTACGTTTAACTTCTCGCGCCATGCCGATCATGCGGGGTGCTGGACATGTTTTATGGCGCCATTGAAGAACCTTCATGCCGCCTCGGGCAGCAGCTTCGATGGCTTGTGACAGTTGATCAAGATCATCCCAATCGGGGGTAACGCCGTAAAGACCGCTCGGAAACACGGGACGGGTTGTCATGGGGTGGATGGCGCCTTAGTGGGTAATCGTGAGACCAGTCGTTGCCCCATCCCTGCTTGAAACGCGGTAGTAGCAACGAGGCTGGCATAAGCGCAGGCTTGTTTGGCAGCCTCGGGAACCGAGAGGCCTGCGGCGAGGTGGTTGGCGATTGCCGTGGCAATCAGGCCGTTTAGATCTTGTACCCGGGCGCCAACGGGTTGCCAAGGCCAGGCAATGGTTTCGCCTTCAGGACCGAGCAAAAGGTTAATCAGCTGGCCAGGCCGCTGGGCAAAGGCGGTTACCAAGACCCAGTCGGCGCCAAGCGCCAAAATCGCTTGCGGGCCGCCGTTACCGTCTAAATGCGCTAAAACCTCGTCATTGAGCCAGCGTTCAATCGCGTTGGCACCCATGACTACCACCTTTGTTTGTGGCAAGATGAGCTCGAGCACTGCGCCGACACTCGGCTCAGAGTCCTGATCCTCGTCATCGCTGTCAGTCGGTGCTTGAGAGGCTGGCAGATGAAGGACGAGCGGCGCGTGGCTGTAGTCGGCGGCAATGCCGGCGATCATGCTCGCGATCTCTGGGGTGGGCACGTTACCGACTTTGATCGCGTGGATGGGCATGTCTTCCAAAAGACCACGTGCTTGGTCATCCACTGACTCGGGAAGAGGGGCATCCACGTTAAAAAGACCAGTGGTGTCGGCGACCGCGACGCCCGTCAATACGCAGACCCCATGGCTGCCGTGCACCGCACACGTGATGGTGTCAGCAGGGAGATCTTGCTGACCAGAGGGGTCAAACAAGCCAAACAAAAGCGTCACGGAAGGGGTTGTCAAAGGCACTTGTCGATACTTTAGGTAAGATTGAGTCTACATTGTAAAAGAACCGACGGAATAACCATGCAAACTTGGATGTGCTTAATTTGTGGCTGGATTTATGACGAGGCGCAAGGGTGCCCCGAAGAGGGTATCGCACCGGGTACCAAATGGGCGGATGTCCCGCCAAATTGGGTTTGTCCCGAGTGCGGTGCCCGTAAAGAGGACTTTGAGATGATGGAAGTCTGAACCAATGAGCGCCTCAATGGATTTGTCGGGGCATTTTTTGATGGCCATGCCAGGCTCGGTCGATGGTGACTTAGCGGGCACGGTCATTTACGTCTGCGAGCACTCTGACCGTGGGGCCTTGGGTTTGGTGATTAATCGGCCTACAGACTTAACTGTTGCGCATTTGCTGCAAAAAGTTGATCTTCAGGGTGCTGATGTGGCCGACCCACCCCTTGAAGAATCATCCGAACAGCCGGTTTTTTACGGCGGCCCCGTGCAAACAGACCGAGGTTTTGTGTTGCACAAACCAGCTGGCGAATACACCTCGAGCATTCATTTGTGTGAATCCATGGCGCTCACCACATCGCGTGACGTGCTTCAGGCTGTGGCCAGTGGCCAAGGCCCGACACAGATCCTGGTGACGTTGGGGTATGCCGGTTGGGGGGCGGGTCAGCTCGAGCAAGAGCTCGCCCAAAATGCTTGGTTGAGTGTGGCCGCCGAGTCATCGATTATTTTTGATGAGCCCCCGCAGTCGCGTTACCCTGCTGCCATTAGGCTGTTGGGATTTGACCCAGCCATGCTTGCCGGATCGGCTGGCCATGCCTGACGAGCGAACCTTGCTCGCGTTTGACTACGGCATGGCACGTATTGGGGTGGCTTTGGGTAACACGATTCTGGGTCGTGCTAGGCCGCTTGAAATCATCAACTCGCCCGAGAAAACCAAGCGATTTGCGCGCATTGAAGAGTTGGTGGTGCAGTGGCAGCCCCAAGCGTTGGTGGTGGGTTTGCCACTAACGCCAGATGGTGGCGAACAGATTGCGAGCCGACAGGCGCGCCGCTTTGCGAATCAACTCACCGGCCGGCTGGGTTTGCCCGTTTTTTTGGTGGATGAAAGAGATTCAAGCATGGAGGCGCAAGCCGTGGTTGGAAACGCGCCCGATGATGCGGTCGCAGCGGCTATTATTCTGCAAAGGTACTTCGATGATTTGCCATCTGATAGGCAACCAGGAAACGCACCATGACCCAATCACTTGATCGACTGGCTGACATGCCAACCGCGGAGGACCTTTATTTAAGGTTGCTAGAGGGTGTTCGGACTCTCATTAAGGATTTGCCCCAAGAGCAGGTGCATTTGGTTGGCATTTTGTCTGGCGGGGCATGGTTAGCAGAGCGCTTGCAACACGACCTCAAGTTGCCAGGTGCCATGGGCAGCTTAAACATCAGCTTTTACCGCGACGACTTTGACCGGATCGGGCTGCACAACCAAGTCACACCCTCTAACATCGCCTTTGACGTGGTTGACCGTCACTTGATCGTGGTCGATGACGTTTTGTATACCGGGCGCACCATTCGAGCTGCGATGAATGAATTGTTTGACTACGGGCGTCCCGCTAGTGTCAAACTGGTGGTCTTGATTGATCGCCAAGAGCGTCAATTGCCCATTTGTGCTGATTTTTCAGCTTGGCAGACAGCCGAGGCATCAACGGGCAGTGTGGTGCTCGCCAAAACCGAACAAGGCACGTTTTCTTTACATATCGAACCAGAGACGCCGGATGCGTAACCCTCAGTTAAATAAACATGGCGAGCTGACGCACTTAATCAGCACCGAAGGACTGTCGCGCGACATCTTGCAGCACATTTTGGACACCGCGCAGACTTTCGTTCCCTTGGCTGAGCGCGACGTGAAGAAAGTACCGTTGTTGCGTGGCAAAAGCGTTTTCAACCTTTTCTTTGAAAACTCGACCCGCACACGCACCACTTTTGAGATCGCAGCAACCCGTTTGTCAGCCGACGTTTTTAATTTAAATATCAATGTATCGTCGGCGGCCAAAGGTGAAACCCTGTTGGACACGATTGCCAACCTATCGGCCATGCAAGCTGACATCTTCGTGGTGCGCCATGAATCGAGTGGCGCGCCTTACCTGATTGCTCGCCACGTATCGCCCGATGTGCATGTGATCAATGCGGGCGACGGTCGTCATGCGCACCCCACGCAAGCGTTGTTAGACATGTACACGATCCGACATTTTAAAAAGTCGTTTTCCAATCTGACGGTGGCAATCGTTGGCGATGTGTTGCATTCGCGGGTGGCGCGATCAAACATTCATGCTTTAACCACCTTGGGTGTGGCTGAGGTCAGGGTCATTGCCCCGTTGACCCTCTTGCCCAGCGGATTAGCCGAAATGGGTGTGAAGACATACACCGACATGGTTCAAGGCTTAAAGGATGTGGATGTGATCATCATGCTTCGGCTACAAAATGAGCGAATGCGTGGTGCTTTGTTGCCCTCATCACACGAGTACTTTAAGCACTTCGGCTTGACACAAGAAAAGTTGGCGTACGCCAAGCCCGATGCCTTGGTCATGCACCCAGGACCGATGAATCGCGGAGTGGAAATTGAGTCTGCGGTGGCCGATGGTCCGCAGTCGGTGATCCTGAATCAAGTGACCTTTGGCATTGCGGTGCGCATGGCGGTTATGAGTATTGTTGCGGGGGCTTCATCGTGAGATTGCATCTAAAGAATGCGCGTTTGATGGATCCAGCGGCCAGTGTTGACCGCGTGACTGACATCTGGATGGCAGGTGGTCGAGTGGCCGCGATTGGTCAAGCACCAGACGCTTTTGCGGCTGACCGTGTGTTTGATGTGGCTGGCAAGGTGGTGATGCCCGGCTTAGTGGATTTGTCAGCCCAATTGCGTGAGCCTGGCTTTGAGTATCGCGCCACATTGGAGTCTGAGCTTCGCGCGGCCATGGCTGGTGGAATTACGAGTCTTGTTTTGCCGCCCGATACGGATCCACCGCTTGATGAGCCCGGTTTGGTTGAGATGCTCAAGCATCGTGCGCGACAGCTCGATCAAGTCAACATTTACCCGCTGGGCGCGATGACTGTGGGCTTGAAGGGAGAGATCATCACCGAAATGGCTGAGTTGACCGAAGCCGGGTGCGTTGGATTTGCGCAGGCCGATCGGCCGGTCTCAGACACGCGGGTGCTATTGCGTGCCATGCAGTACGCTAAATCGTTTGGTTATACCTTGTGGCTTAGGCCGCTAGACCCTTGGTTGGCACGCAGTGGCGTGGCCGCGAGTGGCGCCTACGCCTCACGCTTGGGTCTGTCTGGTGTCCCACAACAGTCTGAAACCATCGCACTGCACACTTTGTTCGAGCTGCAGCGCGCTGTGGGTGTGGGGCTACACATTTGCCGTGTTTCTTCAGCCGCTGGGTTGGCTTTGATCCAGCAAGCCAAAGCAGAAGGGTTACCGGTTACGTGTGATGTGTCGATCAATCATGCACACTTAACAGACGTCGATATTGGGTACTATGACACGCACCACCGACTTGACCCGCCTTTACGCGGCCAGCGAGACCGAGAGGCGCTGCGAATGGGGCTTGCGCAAGGCACGATCGACGCGCTGTGTTCAGATCACACGCCCGTCGATGATGATGG
>Ga0075467_10000922_pt1 | contig 24095 bp, 19 predicted proteins | sample DEB08_DNA_9_FD_75067 | JGI IMG/M metagenome (GOLD analysis project Ga0075467, IMG submission 75067) | Aqueous microbial communities from the Delaware River and Bay under freshwater to marine salinity gradient to study organic matter... | ecosystem: Environmental > Aquatic > Marine > Coastal ... | reverse complement strand
CCGTACCGGCGATTATTTCGGTACTACCACCACCACTATCGATCACCAAGCGTGACTCATCTGGACAGGATGACCACTTCGACACACCAAGATAGATTAAACGTGCCTCCTCTCGACCAGCTATGATTTCGATACTGTGGCCCAAGGCGAACTCGGCTCGCTCTAAAAACTTATTCTTGCCATGTAAACGCCGCAGTGCATTTGTGCCGACCGCGCGGATGTTCTCAGGCGGTAAGCTGGCTAACAGCTGACCAAACTCTTTCAAACAACGTAAGGCACGCTCTGCAACTTCTTCTGAGAGATAGTTTTTTTCGTCAAGACCGGCAGCCAGACGCACAACTTCGCGCTGACGGTCGATGACGGTGAACTCGCCATGATTATAGCGAGAAATGACTAAGTGAAAGCTGTTTGAGCCCAAATCGACGGCGGCGTAACAATCGCCACCTAACTCGGGCCCTGTGGCGTCTAAAGCTAATGGTTGCATAAAGTGCGGCTTAGTATCCACCACAGTCACTGTGGTGAAGGTTTATTCAAGCTAGTATTGTATCCAAGTTTTCAGTCAACCGCACTCCTGAGATTTGTATCGCCCCTCTAAGCCGATATTTCACAAGAAAATACAAAATATTGGCAAAATGACTTGAGTTTGTAGGCAACCTTCCTTAAAGTCCGCATAGAATTTCTAAGGCCCACAATGCTTATTATATCCACACCTTGTAGATACCCGTTAGATACAGTCAGGTATGTAATAGACATTAGAAAGTACAGAGCCAATTAGGCTGTTCACTTTTACCACAATCTAGCGTGTTGAATCTATGTTGAAGAATATCCGTAACACCATCGCCGCCTGCGCCACCATCGCGCTCGTGACTTCGTTTTCAAGCGCTCAAGTTGCTAATGCAGCTGACGCCGCTAACGGAGAGAAATTAGCGCAAACCTGCTTAGGTTGTCACGGCGCACCGGGTTTACGTAACCCTGGGCCGGTCTACGAGATTCCTATGATTGGTGGGCAGCATGCCGAATACATCATTAGCTCATTAAAAGCATATAAGGATAAAACACGTAGCCATAAAACAATGCAAGCGCAGGCATCTAACCTCAGCGATGAAGGTATGGCCGACATAGCCGCATTTTTCTCGCAAATGGAAGGTAATTCACGACCTAGCCTAGTCAGCGAAGCTGAATTGAGAAGGGGCGAAAAGGCAGCTGCCTCATGCGCGGCATGTCATGGTAAGACAGGCGATGGCGCACAGAGCGCGTTTCCTAAGCTCGCTGGTCAATATGAGAGCTACCTAATTCAGTCACTAAAAGACTATCGCTCTAGCGATCGCCAAAACATAATTATGTCAGGCCAGGCAGCAAACCTGAGCATAGGTGAAATCAAAGCACTTGCAGCTTGGTTCTCATCTCAGGACGGAGGTCTATCCGCTCCTGAAAGCAAAATATTCAAATAACAGCCCTGAGCTCCTTTTAAATAGCAGCCCTAAGCTGCTATTTAATAATAGCCCTGAGCGTCTGCTATCTAAAAGCCTGATCATCTGTTAAGTAACAGCTCTGAGCTATTTGATAGAATAAAGCCTGCACTAAGTGTGGGCTTTTTTTATCAAAACCATTAATAGCTGGCCGGAATTTACCTCTAACTAACTCAGTTTGACAAATACCACCGGCTCGCTAAAATTGAAGACTGAAGTCTTACTTTAGCAAACAAAAATTACCCGCCCACGGAGGCATTATGACCCTATTTTCAAAAACTTTAATTGCCTGTACTTTGGCACTTGGTTTATCCAGCAACGTACTCGCCCAATGCAATGCTCCTGCAGCACCGATAATTCCTGATGGCAATGTAGCGAGTGAAGACGAGCTTGTAGCGGCCCAGCGTGGGTATAAGGCATTTGAACAAAAGTTTTTTGATTACCGAGATTGTCTGACCGCAAAAGAGCAAGCCATTAACCCAGAAGCGGCCGATTTGGAAGAGCAAAAAGCGGTCATTTCGGCTGCAGATAATGCTGCGTTTGACGAACTGAACCGAGTTGCTAACGAATTTAATTCAGCGGTAAAAGCGTTCAAAAATAAGTAAAAATTAAGTTTTGTATAGCTCATCTAGCTATACGCAATTAAAAAGGCGACCATCTATTCGGATGATCGCCTTTTTTTCTTACTTTAGAGCGGCTTAGCTTAACGGCTTAGCCTAGCGCCGCCCTGACTAGTTGGTGTTGCTGACGTAACTTGTCAGGCAAACGATCACCATAACTCTCTAGATACTCGCCAAATTCGTCCATTTCTTGACGCCATTGTTGATCGTCGATTGTTATCAATGACTGCCACACGGCTGGATCTATATTCAAATCAGCGGTATCAATGTCATCATCACAAGGCAAATAACCTATCGCTGATTCCTTAGCTCCGATCTCGCCTTTACAGCGCTTAATAATCCATTGCAAAACGCGTAAATTGTCGCCAAAACCCGGCCATAAAAATTTGCCATCTTCATCTTGGCGAAACCAATTTACATGGAAAATTTTCGGTAACGTATCTGTGCGTTCGGCAAAACTAAGCCAATGAGCCCAATAGTCGGCGAAGTTATAACCACAAAACGGCTTCATTGCCATTGGGTCACGACGAACGATGCCTACCTCCCCAGTAGCCGCAGCCGTGGTCTCAGAGGCCACGCCTGCACCGACCATGACGCCATGCTCCCATGACTTAGCTTGATACACCAGTGGCGCAAGCTCACGGCGGCGACCACCAAACACGATCGCAGAAATCGGTACGCCCTCAGCCGCTTCGGCCAAGCTCGAGTAGGCTTTATTTTCAGTTGCCGAAACAGTAAAACGCGAATTGGGGTGAGCCGCTGGACCTGGATTAGCCGCGAAGTCATCGCCCTTCCAGTCTGTTTCAGGCTGGCCTACTTTTTTATCTTCCCACCAAGGCTGGTTATCGGCAGTGGTGCCAACATTAGTAAAGATAGTATTCTGCTGAATCATGTCGTAGGCGTTTTGATTGGTCTTGGCGTTGGTACCAGGAACAACACCAAAATAACCCGCCTCAGGGTTAATCGCGCGCATTTGCCCCGTGGTATCCATATGCAGCCAAGCAATATCGTCGCCGAGAGTCCAAACCTTCCAGTCTTTAAACTTCTCTGGAGGAATCAACATGGCCAAGTTTGTCTTACCGCAGGCCGATGGGAAAGCGGCAGCAATATAATGCGTCTCACCTTCTGGACTTTCCAATCCCAAAATTAGCATATGTTCGGCTAACCAACCTTCTTTACGCGCCTGCCAGCTGGCAATACGCAAGGCATGGCATTTCTTGCCTAATAAGGCGTTACCGCCGTAGCCTGAGCCATAACTCATGATGCTGAGCTCTTCAGGAAAGTGCATGATGAAGCGGCGCTCAGGGTCTAGTTCACCGATCGAGTGCAGACCTTTAACAAATGAGCCTTCAGCCTCAATTCGCGACAAAGCCTTGGTACCCATGCGTGTCATCAATTTCATATTGATTACCACGTATGGACTGTCAGTGATTTCAACGCCACAGCGTGAATACGGAGAGTCAATTGGCCCCATACAATACGGGATCACGTACATAGTGCGTCCCTGCATGCAGCCTTGATAGAGGTCATTCATTTTCTCTTTGGCGTCAGCGACTGGCATCCAGTTGTTGTTGTCGCCGACCGTTGCTTGGTCATCAGAGCAGATAAATGTTAAGTGTTCAACTCGCGCAACATCTTGCGGGTCGGAGAGATGTAAGTAGCAATCTGGGTGCGTGTCAGAGTTTAACGACGACAGTGAGCCGTCGTCCAACATTAGATCTATGATCTGTTGGTACTCTTTTTCGCTGCCATCACACCACACAACTTTTTGCGGTTGTGTGCGCTTAGCAACGTCTGACACCCATGCCGCCAATTCTTGATTTTTCGTGGTCATAATCAACGCTTTATTGGGTTACATTTATGAACAAGGCTCACTCTTTCGTGGAAAGTGGCTATCGCTCAATTGTCTTGGCACTCATTTTTACTCTTTCTGACGCTCTAGGATGTGATTTCATATTTCGATAAAACCACACCACTGCCTCGTGTGTTGGACGAGAACAAGCGACAACCTTCGCTGTGCCTATTATTTTGGTCGGCAGTCTAACAACGTATCTTCGAAAATCCTACCCCGATTGACGATTACCCGACATTCATAGCCGCAATTCGACAGACTGTTCGCTAACTCGTTCGCTAAGATCCTCTCGATTGCTGTGCGCGATCACTTCACCACAATGCAGGCGTAAATAATTGCTTAGTGACGGATGTTAATAACGTTGTGATGGGATTCTCAAACGTTGGCCAATTCGGATGCTTGAGCGTCGTGTTAAGCGATTCGCGTCGAGTAGCAAACTACATTGAACTCGATAGCTTTCGGCAATACCGCAGGCGGTCTGACCAGACCGAACCACATGCCAACTGTTCTTTGATGACACTTTAACAAATTGGCCGATCTGAATAACACTGCTGCGGCGCAATCCATTAATAGCCAAAAACTCACCACATCGCATGCCTGACCGTTCAGCGATAGAGCATGATGTGTCACCACTCTGGACCTTATAACGCTGCAGACTTGAACTGCTTTTGCCGATACCTTCTGCCGAGTTAGAAACACCCGTGGTAGCTGTGAGGCCTGAGGTACTTGTGCGATTAGACGTATTACTTAAACTGGACTTAGTTGAGGCGACACTTATGCCACCAGACTTAGTCGGCACTTTGAGTCGTTGACCAACATAAATCATCGCACTGCGATTCAGTTTATTTAGCTTGCGCAATGACGTGCACGGGGCTTTATACTTCTCAGCTATGCCGCACGCCGTCTGACCCCGCCTGACCTTGTGCCAAACAAAGCCTGGCTTCTCTGTCTCTTTCGGCAGCTGACCCATCTGTGCCACAGAGGCCGCCCAGCCCTGCTCCCTATAAGGTAGTTTCAGGCTATAGCCTTTGGGAATCAACGCTTTGTGTTGCCAGATAATACGTTTCAATGCAGGATTGAGGGTCTTTAGCTCGTCGATATTAATGCCTAGCTCATGACCAATACGTTTTGCCGATGTTGAGCGCGCGAGCACCAGCGTATTAAACGAGGCAAACCGCCGAGTATCATCGGGGGCAACGACACCGAAAAATTTATCCGAATTTTTGGCCACGTGACGTGCCGCCAAAAAGCTGGCGTAAAAATTCTTCACCGCGGTTTGGAAGCTCGGTGACTTATATTCGAGCAGTAACCGCTCATAGTCCAAACCTACCTGCTTGATCGCACGCTGCATACCACGCACGCCATAGTTATAAGAAGTTATGACAAACGGATTTAGATCTTTTGCATTGACCGTACCGCCATTTTCAAAGGCCGCTTCGCTTAAAGTATCGACGCTGTTACGAAAATATTTTGCCGCCGCGTAGGTGGCCGCTCTAGGGTCGTACCGCTCGTCAATCTTGTTGTCGACAATTAGGCCAAGAGAACGGCCGGTGCTTGGCATGATTTGCCATAAGCCCGCCGCTCCAACGTGCGATAAAGCCTCAGGGTTAAAAGCCGATTCAACAAATGGTAAATATTGCAGCTCAGGGGTTAAATTTTTAGATTCTAAAGCCGCTAATATTGTCGGACGATAAATATGAAAGTGTGTCAACGCCTCTCGCATACGATCTTTGTTACCAGACTGGCAGCGAACCCGCTCCGAGGCGGCTTGAACCTCTTGAGCCGATGCCCCGTCGAACGATGCATAAAGACGTGTCTGAGATTCAGTTAGGCCGCTGCCACTGCTAAGCTTCTGTGACAAAGCAGATAAATTACGTTTCAAGCGCTTTCGCTCTTGACTGATCGAGTCGCCTTTACGACTCTTACGGCAGCCCTCCTTTCTCTGCAACGTTGAGTACACACGGTGCGGATTTTCTTTGTCATGAAAAATGGCCGTACCCGTGTCCCAGCGGCTAAATACCTCAATCCAGAAACTCACGCGAGGCAGTAATGACTCAGGACATGAAAACGCTTCGTCGCATTGCAGCGGATAGTTAGCGACTGGCCTTGACAAAGTTGGTGCCGCTAACGACACCTGCGAGATGCCCAATAACAAGCAGCAATAAGCTACCGCTCTCATCATGCATTTGAGCATTATGGTCCTTGTCAAAATTGTCATTGTCGAAATATCACCAGCGCCTATCGTTCTTCTAACTACCATTACTCTCTACTATTACTGTTTTAATATGGCTCTCGCAAGTCTGCAAACTGATCTAAACCTAGTTTAAAAAAACAGTTTTAAACTAGGTTTTGCTCGCAGCACTTGATGGCCTAAATTTAACGGTGATACAACCGGCGGTGTGCCTGCTCTAAGGCCTTATTTATGCCCTGATGATAACCACACCAAGCAACGATTGGTATCTTCATTGCCAACAATTTAAATTATCACGCTACAAATAGAGCCGATGCTGCCATCACGGCGTAATCTATGTTTAAATAGTCAAGCTATCCAACCAACCCTATATAAAAAATCAGTAGCATGAGCCTCGAAAACACAAATATTACCAGCCTAGAACGCTTGGTGACGCCACAGCAATTTAAACAGAAATTCCCGATCAATGCTCAGGTTGCCAAGCATGTTGAGGCCAGCCGTAAAACCTTAAGAGACATCCTCGATCGCAAAGACAAACGCCTTATTGTGGTAGTAGGTCCCTGCTCAGTGCATGACACCAAGGCGGCAATTGAATACGCTGAACGATTAGCCAAGCTAGCTGAGGATTTAAAAGAAGATTTATTCATTGTCATGCGTGTCTACTTTGAGAAACCGAGAACGACGGTTGGATGGAAAGGCCTAATCAATGATCCATACTTAGATGGCAGTTTTCAGATTGAGAAGGGTATGTCGCTAGGCCGCGAGTTGATGATTAAGATCAACCAGCTGGGCTTGCCAATTGCCAACGAAGCACTTGACCCAATTTCGCCTCAGTACATGCAAGATTTGATTAGCTGGTCAGCAATTGGTGCACGCACCACCGAATCACAAACGCATAGAGAAATGGCGAGCGGCTTATCGGTACCAATTGGCTTTAAGAACGGTACCGACGGTGGCTTGGAAGTCGCGATCAATGCACTTCAATCGGCCAGCTCTGGACACAGCTTTTTGGGCATAGATGGAGAAGGCAAGGTTTCGATCGTCAATTCTTCGGGCAACCAGTACTCACATATAGTATTGCGAGGCGGTGGCGGTAAGACGAACTATGATTCGGTTAACGTGCGACTAACTGAGCGCGAATTACGCGCGTCGAAGCTGCCGGTAAACGTGATGATTGATTGCAGCCATGCCAACTCAAGCAAAGACCCTGAATTGCAACCTCTGGTGCTGGACAATGTTGCGCAGCAAATTCTTGAGGGAAATCAAAGCATTATCGGTGTGATGCTCGAAAGTCACTTAGAGGCAGGCAACCAGAAATTGACCGATGACAAGTCTAAACTGGTATATGGTCAATCTATAACCGATGGGTGTATCGACTGGGAAACAACTGAAAAATCTTTACGCCAACTGGCAAGAAAACTGAATAGATTTAATCAGTCGGTAGGTCAAAACTATTTATAACACTAGCAAAGATAGGCCTGTGTTTCACGCAAACTAGTTAGTCGTCGAACGCTAGAAAGCTATCACGGTGTTCGCGCCTTAGACGTAAACGATAGCTCGGCGTAGCAAGTAAACAAGCAAGAAAAAGCTCGAAGTGATTTCACTTCGAGCTTTTTATTTGATCTAGATAAAGCTCCGGACCAGCAATGCCAATACAACCGTAGGGCAAACAAAACGCACGTAAGCCGGCCATACCTTCCAAAAAAATGACTCTTGCATCTCTGGACACCCTTCCTTTAGTTCACCTAATAGGGTGTCACGCTTCCAAACCCAGCCTACGAAGAAACAGAATAGGATACCGATCAATGGCTCGCTAAACTGCGTCGCGAAGTTAACCACGCCATCGAATAACCAGGCCATATTAAAAACGATAAACACGCTGAACGCTAAAATGGCGATACCAACATACCAAGCGGCTTTTTTACGCGACAAGCCTAAACTATCGTTAGCATAGGCAACCGGCACTTCTAGCATCGAGATGGAGGACGTTAACGCGGCGATGCTCATTAATACGAAGAACAATAGCGATACGATGTTACCCGCTGCGCCCATAGTCTCAAACAAAGAAGGCAGTACATTAAATATCAGTCGGCCACTTTCAATTAATTTACCAGCCTCGTCGTAAATCACCACGCCATTATGCTGCGCTACATACATTGCTGGTATGACAAGCATTCCGGCGAGCACTGCAATACCAATATCCATACAGGCAACCGTGGCGCCAAGTTTCGGTAAATTTTCCGATTTATTGATGTACGAGCCGTAGACCATCATAGTGCCTACTCCCAACGACAACGAGAAAAATGCTTGACTCAATGCGTCCAATACCAAGCTGGGTTCAGTGACCTTACTAAAATCTGGTTGCAGGTAGACCGCCCAACCTTCGGATGCCCCGGGCAATGTGGCGATGTAAATGACTAAGCTTATGATGAGTAAGATAAGAATTGGCATCAATCGCGTCGACCACTTCTCAATACCACTAGCGACACCACTGGCTACGATGCCTATAGTGAGAAGGAAAAACAACGCGCAGAAAATAATACTTCGACTCATTGATTCATTAATAAACCAAGAGTCAGTCAAGCCAACCAAACTCACTAATGAGCCCCCGGCATGGGAAATCATCCAACCTGCCACAATTGCATAAAAGCTCAGAATTAAGCTGGCTGTCAGCATTCCCCAATAGCCCGTCAGCGCCCCTAGAGCTCGAGACTTAGGGCCACTGATGGTCACCATTGATTTAACCGTATCAGCCTTAGCATGACGACCTATCACCAGCTCAGCCATCAAAATTGGGTAGGCTAAGATAAAGGTGAGAATGATGTATGTGAACACGAATGCGCCACCACCATTTGATGCGACTTTAATTGGGAAACCCCAAATATTGCCTAAGCCTATGGCCGACCCTGAAGCCGCCAATACAAATGCGGTACGTGAACTAAATTCGCCTCGGGTGGCCATTAGCGTTCTCCTATTTATTTCTTATATTTTTTATGTCGGGCCGCCATTGAAGAGCGGCCCGTTGAAATTACTTCGATGATTTTTTAACTAACTAACGCGTGATGACGTCAGCTACTCGCTCAACGATAACAGGCAGATTCTGTTCAGACAAGCCAGCGACATTGATACGCGTGCTCTCTAATAGATAAATTCCGAACTCAGAACGGAGTGTAAGCACATCTTGCTGCGGTATACCTAAGTAGCAAAACATACCCTTGCTCTGAGATACAAAACTAAAGTCGATCTTAGACTGGGCTTGATTTAACCCTGTTGCCAACCCTTGCCGCAAGCTATTCATGCGAGTTCGCACGCTCTCAAGCTCGGATTTCCACTCTTGAGTCAAAGACTCGCTACTTAGCAAATGCCCAACGACAGCGCCTCCGTGCGATGGCGGCATGCTATAACAGCGACGCGCGGCGGATAAAATGTGTGACTTGGCCGCCGCCGTTTGTGCTTCGCTCGTCGTAATTACCAAGGCCGCACCGACGCGTTCGCGATAAACACCGAAGTTTTTTGAGCATGAACTTGCGATTAACACTTCCGGTAAACGACTTACCGCTAGACGAATTCCATAGGCATCATCGACTAAGCTATCACCAAAACCTTGATAGGCAACGTCAATAAACGGCATAAGATCTCGTTCAGCCAAGATATCGATAACGGTATCCCACTGCGCTTTGGTTAAATCTGCGCCAGTTGGATTGTGACAACAGCCGTGCAATAACACTACGTCGCCCTTGGGAATAGCATTTAATGATTCAACCATAGCGGCAAAATCAACACCATGGGTCTCAGGGCTATAGTAGTTATAAGTTTTAAGCGTGAGGCCGGCACTTTGCAACAAGGGATAGTGATTTGCCCAAGTCGGATCACTCACCCAAACAGTGGCATTGGGATTAGATTGTATTAATAACTCGGCGTTCATTCTCAAGGCACCGCAGCCGCCCGGTGTCATCACCGTAGCAACGCGATCGCCTAAAGTCTTTGCTAGCTCGTCGCCGAGCAGTAAATTTGTAATATGCTCGACAAATGCAGGGTCACCTGCTTGCGGCGCATATGCCTTAGTAGTTTGCAGATCAATAAGTTGTTGTTCTGCTTTCTTAACCGCGGCAAAAATAGGCGTGGTGCCCTGCGCGGTTTGATAAACACCGATTGACAAGTTTATCTTGTCGGCGTTGTTATCTTGTTGAAAAATTTGATTCAGCCCTAAAATAGGGTCAGCAGGGAGGGTTTTCAGTTGCTCAAACATGAGATTGACCGTGAGTTGACGTTGAGAAGTTAGTACTTATCTTAATACTCTAGAGTAAACCGCGGGTCGGTACTCTAAATGACTATTTTAAGCGTGAATATACCTATCTTAACTTGCAAACTAGCTACCCCGACTATTGTCAGACAAAGGCGTTTTATTTAGCTCTTGCTCAGGTGGCGTAGTACGCTTAATTTCGGATAAATATTTAAATAATAATCGTGCCGACTTAGGCGGCTTATCGTGCGCTTGTTCTTGCGCCGCGTTTCTAACCAGTTGCCGTATATGCTGTCTATTAATAACCGGAAATTGGTCTATCAGTTTCGTAAGCAACTTGTCATCGCCGGAGATCAAGCGATCCCGCCATTGCTCCAGCTGATGAAGCTCGGCAGTTTGTTGTTTGCTCGGCTGCTTCTGCCTTGCGATTTCAGATTGAATGGCTTCGACATCTTCATAAGCCATTAAGCTGGCTATACGCCGAAGCTGACGCTGGTAAGCTCCTCGCTGAAATCGTTGTCCATCCTTGACCGCTTGACGCATCTGGTCCGTTAGAGGTACTTTTTTTAAAGCCGACGCTGGCATTTCGATCAGCTCTTTACCTAACTGGTTCAGAACCTTAATTTCTCGTTTAAGCTCAGTTTTATTCGGCCGAATCGCGTATTCTTTTTCGCTCATGAGCAAAGGTTAAGACGTATCATAAAGGTGTTAAATTGAACACAATTATGCGCCCGCAACGCAGTCTTTACCAGTAATTTCTAGGCAAACAGACGCCTACTCTGATTGCCGCCCTATGTTGCCTTGCCCTTAGCGCTTTGCGATTCGTCAAAGAACACCTCTATACGGGTTCCAACACCGACTTCACTATCGACTTCAACAATCCAATTAAACCGGTTCGACAAGCGCTTGACGATGGTTAACCCAACTCCATAGCCCTTACGATCAGTCTTGCCAGATTGCTCAGCGCGATAGTATGGTTGAAAAATCTTTTTGGTCTGCTCGCCGGTCATTCCTATGCCTGTATCCGCTATCACCACGGAATGCTTCTTTATGGTAATAGTCACTGAGCCCTCGTTGGTATACAGAACCGCATTTCTTATTAGGTTGCCCAACACAATAGCAACTACTTTTCGTGCGGTGAAAATTTCGAGTGGATACTGCTCATCAATCTCGATGGTGACCGGCTTATTATCTAAATAAATATCGGCGCTTCGAATCTCGCGCTCTATTACGTTGACAATAACGGTTTGCTCATCTTCAAATTCTTTGTCAGTTTCACGGGCAAGGATTAAAAAAGCATCAATCAATTCCTCCATGTCGCGAGCAGAGCCCTTTATGCGGGTAACGTATTTCTTTGAATATCGGTCGAGATCTTGTTCAGCAAGCAATAGATCGCTAGCCATTTTAATCACCGTCAAGGGGGTCCGAAATTCATGACTTGCGTCCCGAGTAAAAGCTCGCTCGCGTTCAACAAACCGCTGAATGCGTCGCGAGTAAGACGAAAATGAAGCCACCAGCTTTTCGATCTCCCAATCGACATCGCCAGGTATATTTGATAAGTCCTCTAAACTCGCATCGGCGTGTGCAGGGTCGAATCGGTCAAATTTATTGGCTAACCAAACGATCGGACTTAATAGGTAATTGGATTCTCTATAGACCCACCAAGCGGTGGTATATATCAGCACTAACACTATGGTTAGCGGAAATACGCCAAAGTAAAGCGCGAGTCGTAATACGCTTTTGCCATCGAACAAAAGGTACAGACGTTTACCGTTACGCTCGGTTGTATACATTAATGAATGAGCAGTTTGTCCATGCATTTTCTGAAAGCCTAATCCATGGCCCTGCAATTCCTTAGGTATCCCGGCATTGGAATCAACATCGGTCATATAGCCCTTCAAATTTAAGGTATTGGGCGGCTGAAAAGTGCCATCCTTCTCATAACATTCCCAAAAGTGCTTGGCTTCACCGGTCAATGCTTCTTTTACTAAGAACTGTTCAATTACCACGCTGGCGAAGCCGATACTAAGTACTGCTACTAGGCCGATCAAGCATGCCTGCAACGTCATTTTTCGGCTGAGTTTACTGCGAATAGTCGACTGGCGAAAATTGTTCTTATGCTCCACTTAGCAAACTCTCATTTTATAAACACCGTTCGACCTCTTAGCCATTGGATACCATTTGTACAAAAAGCTGTGAAATACTAATCGCTACAGACCCAGAGTTAGGCTGCATCGCCAATGCGGTATCCGCGGGACTGAATCGTCTGTAACAGTGCTTGCTCAAATGGCTTATCTATCTGTTTACGCAAATTATACATATGGCTGCGCAATGTATCGCTATCAGGCAGTATATCGCCCCAGATTTCATGCTCCAACTGGTTGCGGCTAACTACTTTTGGTGACTCTTTCATCAGAATCGTCAAAATTTTCAAGCCTATTGGTGACAAATAAATCTGTTGCCCTGAACGCTTAACCTCTAGGGTGCCGGTGTCCAACTCCAAGTCACCAACATTCAGAACTTCTTGCTGAGCGATCTGACCCTTGCGGCGCATTAGCGCCTTAATGCGAGCTTCTAGCTCTAGTATTTCAAATGGTTTTACTAGGTAATCATCTGCGCCCAACTCCAAGCCGGTAATCTTATCTTCTAGAGTATCGCGAGCTGTCAGCATCAAAATTGGTGTACCTACTTTAGACTCTTCTCTCAACTTACGACAAACGTCCAAACCGTCCATTTCAGGCAACATTAAGTCAAGAAGAATGACGTCATAATCATTTTGACTGGCTAGGTTGAAGCCCATACGCCCGTCACTTGCATAGTCGAGCTCGTAGTCTCTACGCTCAAAATAATCATAGAGCATCTCGGCAATGTCCTTATGATCTTCAATAATTAAAACGCGGGTATTGTTGGTCATGAGTTGTTTAAATTTTTTTGTAATGTGGTAAGTTTAGGTAACAGATAGTGAGATCAATGTGAACGATAACTACCGACAAAGCCCTGTATTTGATAGTTTGAAGACCGCTATAGCGGTATTGTTCAGCATAGTCTTATCTGCGTGTTCCGACAAATCAAAGCCAATAATAAGTGATAGCTCTTCAATAGAAATGTCGCAGCTTGTTTGTCAATCAGCATCTAACTATAAAGACCGGGTAGTCGGCGACGGCCATTGTGTTAGCTTGATCAAGTGGTGCTCCGGAGCACCGCCAACCAAGCTTTGGCGCGCAGGCGCTCCGGTCCTAACATCAGATTTACCGACAGGCACGGTGATAGCTACCTTTAAAAACAATCGTTACCCCAATCATACCGGCCATCACGCCGCTATTTACATAAGACACGATGAAAATGGCATCTGGGTCTGGGATCAATGGGTCGGCAAACCAGTACACCAACGACTAATTCGTAAGCGCACGGATAATGCTAGCGCCGGCAACACGGCTCAGGCTTATCGAGTGGTTTTAATCGAAGACCCTATATCAAATAGTCGTTACTCCAGGGCAAATTAAAAATTGGCCGCCAACTAGTCAACTAATTTGTTATGGACTCCTGTTGAGTGAATTTTTCGCTGAAATTCTTTGTCGCCTTTCGCCGGCCGACAGCGTCACGTTCAACAATAGAGGCGCTAACCCTAACGCACAAACCCGGCTGATTATCAGAGAAAGACAAGTCTAATTTATGTAATTTCAAGACCGCGAATACTAACGCTAGGCCGAGGCCACTGCCCGGTGTGGTGCGACTTTGATCCAAACGATAAAAACGCAGCACTACTTTTTCATGTGCTTCTTCCGGAATGCCGGGGCCATTGTCGGCAATTTCGACATACCAATTGACGCCCTCTTTGACCGAACGGATGGTGATCACGCCTTGGTCGGGAGTGTACTTAATCGCATTATCCAGCAAATTCGCAAAGGCTTGGAAGAGCATATCTCGATCTGCCGAAATCTCCATGGTTTGACAGATATCAATATTAAGACGCTGGCCTTTCTCTTCAATTAAGGGTTCGTAGAGTTCAAGTAAATCATACAGAATTGAGTTCAAATCAACTGATTTAAATCCTTTTCGTTGCTCGCTATACTCAATTCTAGCAATACGCAGCAAGGCGTTAAAAGTAGCTAAAAGACCATCAGCCTCGTGAATAATTTGATCAACCGCAAGCTCTTCTTCTGGTCTGCCAGCGACCCTAATTTTCAATTCTTCGACTCTGTTCTTTAATCGTGCAAGAGGCGTTTTCAGGTCGTGGGCGATGTTATCTGACACCCTTCTGACGCCTTCTACTCCATGCTCAATTTGATCTAGCATGCCGTTTAGATTGCCTGCCAGTTCATCAAATTCGTCGCCGGTTCCACTGGTGGCTATTCGCCGCCTCAGATCACCTTGCATGATCTTGCGACTTGTTTGATTGATAGAGCCCAGACGACTACTCAGCGTACGCCGCATCATCAATCCGCCAATGATTCCCAAGGCTACGGTTAACATTAGGCCCCACATCAACGCTCGACCGACCAGAGCCTTTAGTGTTGTCAGATCTCTCATGCTCTGGCCAACCAGCAAGTTGTAACGGTTATCCAGTAGTACCGCTCGAGCTCTTACACTAAATTCGGTATCACCGCCTTCACGTATGCGGCTTAACTTGAAATCCAGCCAGCCACCTTTGCCATCGACCGACATTCTCGGCCATCCAGACATGTTGCTCACTAACGGCTGAAACTGATAGTCAGCAAGTAAATAGAGGGTTGGATCACCTGGCCGAGGCTGAACTCGTTCAGACATCAAGGTAACTAGGCCGGGGTAACCTTTACGATTGTAAACATCGGTCAGCTCTTGAATCTCGGCGTTTATATCTATATCAGTCTGGTTAGTCTTGTAAACAATGGTCGACCAATAAACAAATCCCAAGATAATCGAGACTGACAGGCCAAATAGCAAGACATAAACCAGCGTGATACGAAACGCCGAGCTTTTAAATGGACTAATCTGGTTCACTCAACATATAACCTGCGCCACGAACGGTATGTAAAAGAGTTACTTCGAACTCTTTATCAATTTTACCGCGCAGACGGCTGATGTGAACGTCAATTACGTTAGTTTGTGGGTCGAAGTGATAATCCCAAACCTTCTCAAGCAGCATAGTACGTGTGACAACTTGGCCACTGTGGCGCATCAGATACTCAAGCAGGCGAAACTCTCGAGGCTGCAAATCAACCTTCTGCTCATTTCGGCGTACTTCACGCTTGAGCAAATCCATCTCCAAATCAGCAACCTTCAGAACCGTATCTGGCGATTCGGGCTCGGCGCGACGCACCAGTGCTTCGATTCGTGCTTGCAGCTCTGAAAATGCAAACGGTTTGACTAGATAGTCATCGGCGCCAGCTTTCAAACCAACTACCCGATCATCGACATCGCCTAATGCACTCAACATCAGAATAGGTGTTCGATTGCCACTGCCACGTAAAGTACGAGTCATGGTGACTCCATCTACCTTCGGCAGCATTCGATCGGCGATTATCGCTTGGTACTCCGTAGAGTCGGCCATTAGTAGACCTTCACGACCATCGGCCGCGTGATCGGCTATGTGGCCGCACTCGGTTAAGCCTTTTACGATGTAATTCGCGGTTTCGTTATCGTCTTCAACGATTAATACTCGGATCATACTTTTTTTATTCATTTCTATTTTTCATCCATTTTACGCTATTTAAAATTTCGCTCCCACTTAATGCGTCACTTTCGGTACTCTTTCTTAGTGACGAGCAGGAGCACGTTATGCGAATCAATGCTGTAAATATCAATCCAATTTGAAGACCAAGAAACCAGGGCTACCACGGCGATTAATTAACACTGCCACCGAACCTTGCTTAGCTTTCTTAGCCGCCTTTAAAACTTTTGTTATCTGCTCGGGGCTGCGAATATCTTTATCGCCGCCAAACTGTACGATCACGTCACCGGGGCGCAGATTGTTCTTCGCCGCTAAACCGCGTCGCTCGACCGAGGTCAAAAGCACACCTTGAACGCTCTCGCCGATGCGATATTCGGCTCGATTAGTCTCATTTAACTGCGCCATTTCTGCGCCGAGCAGTTCATTCATTTTGGGTTCTACTTCTGGCTCAGACGACTCGCTCACTAGTTCCTCATCAGAGGGGAACGGCTCGGTTTTAATCTTAATATTTTTAACCTTGCCATCACGCCAGACTTTCATACCGTAGCTTTTACCGACCTGAGATTGGGCAACTTCTTTCGGCAAATTACGCATCTCTCTTATTGGCTCGCCATTGAACTCCAATACAATGTCACGCGCCTCAAGACCCGCTTTGGCGGCTGGTGAGCCATCCATGACACCCGAGATAAGGGCTCCTTCTTCATTAGGGCGATCTAAAAGTTGCGCCAGTTCTTTCGATACCGAGCCGATAGAGACGCCAACCCAACTACGCTCTACTTGTCCGGAGTCTTGCAACTGACCGATCACACCTTTCGCTAGATTAGCCGGAATTGCAAAGCCAATGCCAACACTGCCACCACTGGGCGAGTAAATCATCGAGTTAATGCCTATTACCTGCCCTTGCATATTGAATAGTGGGCCTCCAGAGTTACCGCGGTTAATTGCCGCATCGACTTGGATGAAATCATCGTAGGGGCCTGCTTGTATGTCTCGGCCAATTGCCGAAATAATGCCGGTGCTCGCAGAGCCTCCAAGGCCAAATGGATTACCAATCGCCAATACCCAATCACCTACTCTAGATCGCTCGTCATCACCCCAAGGCAAAAACGGTAAGCCGCTAACATCTTTTAACTTAAGCAGCGCTAGATCTGTTTTTGGATCACTGCCTTTTATCTCTGCCTCGTACTCTGTGCCGTCAGTTAACGTAACAACGATTTCGTCAGCACCATCAATAACGTGATGATTGGTGACAACGTATCCGTCAGCACTGACAAGGAACCCTGATCCGATGCCCAGCGGACGTGTTTGCTTTTCTTGCGGCTGTTGTTCGTCATCTTGTTCCTCAGGTTCGTTAAGATCCGGACGGCTTTGGCGCGGGTCTATTTGGCCTCGACGACCAAAGAAATCATTGAAGAAGTCTTCCAAGCCCTGCGGGCCACCTCTATAATCTCGATCGTTCGGGACGCCCCGTCGGCTCAGTCTACGACGCTCGATGAAACCGGCAGTGGCAACATGAACCACCGCGGGGCTAACGTCTTCAATTAAATCAGCAAACCCGTTGGCCGGTGTCCACGGCATATTGCTTTCCCTAGGAGTGACCAATGCAGCTGGGATAGGTGTCGCGGCGATAGGTGTCGCCGCGCCTGCCGTTGAAACTACAGCGGCCTGATGAGCCTCTCCAGTCTTGTGACCATCAGCACTGGCTTGTATAGAAATAACCACAGCGGCTGAAATTGCGGCTACCGATGTCCATTTAATGATGGGCATGAACGAGTTTGATATTACTTTGAACATTAATTTCTCCAAAAATCATTGTGTACGCGGATACTATTTTCAGATAGCGCCGGGCCTCTAACGTTTTTAAACAAAATGAGACCAAACATTACTTTTAATACAAGTGCTAAATAAAAATTCTGATACAGAGATAGTAAGGGTCGCTTGATTACCCTCAAGTGAACAGCGGATTACGTTTTAGTAATAGGTGCGTAAAAATCGTGCGTTGACGGTCATGCGTCTAATATAAATAGAAAGTAATTGTCTCTTCCGAAGATTTAACGACAATATTTTTTCTGTCGCTGCAATGAAAGAAAATATGCCTGCCAGTATCACCAATTAATTAACGGCTTAAAATAGCCGACATTAAAGACGAAAACGCCGAGCTCGTTAACACAAGATCGGCGTTTAAAATATTCTAATAAGCTTGGTAACTACTTAGAGTTAGAGCAAAATCGAATCAAATTAGAAAAGTATCAGTTAAAAGTCATCAAGAAGACTCAAGGGTGAAAGTTAATCCTGCATTGTCTTCTAAACGCTTAATCAACTTATCACCCAACGCTGGCGCTGTTGTCCAAATTCCGCCGACAGTATCGCTTGCGTCTTTGAATAAACAAATCGCGCTCTCAGAGATCATTTTTGACGTAGAGCCGTAACCTGGGTCACGATCACCTTTAACCGATAACACCATCTTGCCACCATCAACCGTATCGCCGATATACATAATGTCGTAAAAGCCAGTCTCTCGCTCTTCTTTGCTTGGACCTTCGCCTGGTTTAGGCGCGTCGGGGCCAGCCATCGGGTTAGTTGTGGCAACGTGGTTCGCAATTGCTTCACCTTTTTCGCCATCGCCAGTTAGCATCATTTCATCATAGGTAAAGTCTTCACCGTAAGAATGCCCCAGTAGCGCGTTACTGCGATGCACATTACGCGTATTAATGGCGGCCATAACAAACGGTGCCACCCAGCTCTTAAGCTCATCTGAATAGTTGACTTTGTCCCCATTGGGTTGTTTGACGCCTTCAAAGCCCGGCACCAGCGAGTATGGGTTGACCGCTAACTTGAAAATTTCAGGGTCACCTTTAGCCGCCTTGACCGATTCGGTCAAGCTCGCCGCCGTACCGCCCGAGAAAGTTCCTTTCATACCGCGAACACGGCCACTAATATGCTTGCAGGCGCTGCCAGTTTTCTCAACTGCCAATTGCTGTAGACGAAAGATACCCAAGTCAGATGGTATCGAATCGAAGCCACACGAGAACACGATACGTGCACCGGATTTCTTAGCCGCGGCTTCATGGGCGTCTATCATGTGACGCATCCAGACTGATTCACCGCATAAATCGACATAATCGGTGCCTGAATTGGCGCACAAACCTACCAATTCGGAGCCATATATCTGATACGGGCCGACTGTGGTGATGATTACTTTAGTACTATCGACCATCGCCTGCATTGATGCAGTATCGTTTGAGTCGGCGACCACTAAAGGTGTGTCTGCCGGTAACTCCAGTTGATCACGAACTGACTGTAGCTTTTCTAAACTACGCGCACCCATTGCCCAAGTAACCTCGTTACCATTGCCATAGCGAGTATTCAGGTATTGCGCCACTAAGCGACCAGTAAAACCGGTAGCTCCGTACACAACGATGTCGAATTTTTTGTCTGTCATAGTTAATTCCTAATTATTTTATCAAATCTTTCTGTCATTCACGCAGTGCACTTGAGTCAACCGCATCAAGATAAAAACGCTATGTTGGCCAGTTGTTACCCCAAACTAGCCAGGCTAACAACAGTAACACCGAATAGAATAAGTAAGGTGATAGCGCCAAGCACGAAAAATCTAAGCCGCAGAGGGACATTATTGCTGCTCACATGAACCACAACGTGTGCCCAACGAGTAACAGCAAATATCCAGCTAAGCACAATAACTAAGCTCGACACGGCACCAATATTGAAGAGAATAAAACTTAAGACGTAGAACACCACGGGTAATTGAAATTGATTCGCCAAGGCGTTTGAAGTGAGCACCACTGGTAGTGACCACGCCGTATTATTGATCGCCGCCTCAGGTTTCACTGAGCCCTCTTTTTTATCAGCAGACTTACGTTTACCGTTAAGTAAGAGCACGAAAACTGGAATCGCTAATACCACCAACATTGGCCAAAATATTTGAACTGACTGCATATGAACTCCTGAAAGGTTGAAATAATCAATCGGCCTGCCGCGCTAAGAAAATCAGCGTCGGACAGGCGACAGGCCAAGGAAAAATTCAGCGAGAAGCTGATTTGGACAATGCTTGGCTGAGTAATTTTGAGGTTATATCGACCACAGAAATAACTTGGTCGTAGGCCATACGGGTAGGCCCTATCACGCCTAAGGTACCCAATACTTTACCATCAACGTTATACGGACTAGCGATAACACTGCACTCACCAAGGGCGCTGTAGCCAGATTCTTCGCCGATAAAAACACTGACCCCATTGGCTTTCATGCTTCGATCTAGTAAATCGAGTAGATCACGCTTTGTTTTAAACGCATCGAATAACTTCTGCAGCGTTTCAATCTGACACAAATCGGGAACGTCCAATAGTTTCTGTTCACCGCTCACTACCACGTCGCTCTCGTTACTAGCTTCTTCCTCAGCAATAACTCGGCTTGCAGCCTGCATTGCTTCTTTGTTTAGCCGGTGCATTTCATTGTTATCCCGGTGCATATCTTGCACCAGCAAGCGTCGAACGTCGTCTAATGTGTTGCCTTTATAGCGCCGATTGAAAAAATTCGCTGCCGAGACTAACTCAGAATCGCTAAAACTTTCAGCCGTTGTTAGTACCCGGTTTTGCACGCGACCATCATCGGTTACTAAAATAGCAAGCAACCTCGATTCTGACAATCGCATAAACTCTAGTTGGTGAAAGCGAGTAACAGACTGATTTGGAAGCAATACTACCCCAGCAAACAAGGTCAATTCAGATAAAACATCCGATGCATGTGCCAACAACGCTTGGGGGTCAGTTTCTTGCTCAAAGCGTGCAGATAGTTCGGAGATAGCGGTTTGAGTTAGGGTCGAAGCCTTAACCATACTGTCAACAAACAGTCGATACCCTTGTGATGTTGGTATACGACCCGATGAAGTGTGCGGCGCGGCGATCAGCCCTAGTTGTTCGAGGTCCGACATAACATTGCGCACCGTAGCTGAACTAACACCAAGCTGCGGTAACTTAGCCAATGTACCGGAGCCAACTGGTTGGCCTTGTTGAATATATATTTCAACCAAGTTTTTTAGTACGTTTTCAGCTCTACTATCTAATGCCATTTAATTTCAACTATTTAGCCTTCATTTTATTTCGACTTTAACTACCCTTGTACATCGCCGACGATTATCAATTTCTCGCATTTCATGTTCCACAAAGCATTCACTTTATCGTGACTAAGCCACACTCAATGTACTGGACAAGCCATGTTCAAATTGGCGACAATGCAAGGCTAACAACTATAAATCATATTCCCCATGTTTAAAACTATTGGCGTGTTCGGTAAATATCAAGATGCGAGTGTCGAGAAGCCAGTTAAAGCCTTGACTGCTCACCTAGAAGCAAAAGGTTTAACCGTGAAGCTCGGCTATAATACAGCATCCGAAATCGTCCGAGACTTACCGCAAGAGTTACTGCATGAAGAATTACCTCAAGACATTGACCTCGCCATTGTTATTGGTGGCGATGGTACTATGCTGCATGTAGCCCGACGCATGGCTGAATTTAATATTCCGCTAGCAGGGGTAAACTTAGGCCGACTCGGGTTCTTAACTGACATCCCGCAGGCCGATATGCTGGATGAAATCGATCAAATTCTCGCAGGCAACTATGAGATTGAACGACGAATGATGCTCAAAGTTCAGGTTCTTGATGGCGATACGGTGGTGCATCAACAGACAGCATTAAATGATATTGTAATTGGTCGTCATTCCTTAGAAAAACTAATCAGCTGGCAAGCACATGTGAATAACAATTTTGTCACTGCCGCCCGTTCAGACGGAGTAATTCTTAGTACTCCAACCGGTTCAACTGCCTATGCCCTGTCAGCCGGCGGCGCAATTATGCACCCTGGTACAGACGTAATCTCGATGGTGCCGGTGTCTCCGCACACTCTATCTAACAGGCCGATTACCTTACCTGCAGCATCTGAAGTGTGTTTTTCAATCCACAATCGAACCAAAAATTGCGCTCATGTATCGTCAGACGGCCTTATCGGCTACAACCTAGCGGGACATGAAATTGTTAAAATCACTCGTTCAGAGCACCCGGCTCAATTAATTCATACTGAAAGTTATAATTATTTTGCCATGCTTCGGGCTAAACTAGGCTGGGGCGGAGCACAAGAATCTTAATAAAGGTTTATACTTAAACAATGGCATTGACAGAACTTACAATTCGCAACTTTGCGATCATTAAACAACTTGAGCTTGAAGTAGATCAGGGCTTAACCGTCGTCACCGGTGAAACTGGTGCCGGTAAGTCGATTGTGCTCGATGCTCTCAACTTAATTCTTGGCTCGCGTGCCGAGGCAGACATGATTCGTCATGGCGAAGATCAGTGCGACATTACCGCCCTCTTCTCAATCAGTGGCCTAGCGAACGTTAAGGCTTGGTTAAAAGAACGCGATTTAGATAAGACAGCCGATGATAAAAGCACCTGCTTAGTCCGTCGCGTGGTTCGAGTTAGTAAGCCAACCAAATGCTATATTAATGACCAACCGACAACCTTAACAAGTCTTCGCGAGCTTGGTTATATGCTGGTTGATCTGCATGGTCAACATGAACATCAATCGCTAATGCGAGTGGCCGAGCAACGCCGTATTATCGATCAATTTGCCGATCATAACGACGCGCTCAAGGTAATGGCTAAGCTGGCCTCACGGATTCATCGCATTGAACGTGAACTCAAGTCAGTGTCACAGAACCAATCTGACACGGCTGACAGAATGTCGCTTTTGTCGTTTCAGCTGAATGAATTGGATGAAGCCAATATTGTCGATGGCGAGTTTGAAGAACTTGAGCAGGAACACAGTCGACTTAGTAATTCTCAAGGTTTGATCGAAGGCATTGAAGCCATTATTGATTCCTTGTTTAACAATGAAACAAGCAACGTCAGTGCCGAGTTGGGCCGTAGCGTTAATCAGCTATCGCCACTGGTTGAGTTTGACTCGAATCTTCTTGGTGCTAACGAGTTACTCAATTCGGCCTTGGCACAAGTTGAAGAAGCTCAAGGTGCCTTAACCTCGGCGCGAGCTAAAATCGACCAAGACCCCGAACGTTTGCTAGAAGTAGAACAGCGTCGCGACAACCTGATTAATCTTGCTCGTAAACATCGCTGTGCAGAGAACGCACTACCAGAGCGACATCAATCACTGCAAACTGAATATCAACGCTTAGAATCGGCTCATACCCAACCTGAGAGGTTGCAAAAAGAACTCGGCGATTTGAAAGACCAATACGCGACCATTGCCCATGCCGTTTCATCGGCCCGACAAACGGTTGCCGAATCACTGTCAACCTCAATTTCCGAGCAGATGCAAGACCTTGGTATGAGTGGTGGCCGGCTATCGATCAAAGTAGAGCCTCACATCAGTGACGATGTCATCGTCTCAGAACATGGCATTGACCACATAGAATTTATGGTAAGCACAAATCACGGCATGCCGTTAAAATCATTGAACAAAACAGCTTCCGGTGGAGAAATGTCGCGCATAAGTTTGGCGATCCAAGTCATCACTAGCGAAAAGTCTGAAACCCCTACTCTGGTATTTGATGAGGTCGACGTGGGGGTTGGCGGTAAAGTCGCTCAAATTGTCGGAACACGGCTTAGAAAACTTGGCCGCAACGCACAGGTAATATGCATTACTCATTTACCTCAAGTTGCGTCTCAAGGTGATCAGCATATCTTTATCGATAAAGTATCTACCAATAGCGAAACCTACTCTACCTTGGTCAAGCTAGACGACGAAATGCGCACTATGGAAATAGCTCGTATGCTTGGCGGTGAAGTTATTACTGATCGAACCCGTGCTCACGCACAAGAAATGCTTGCGGCAAGCTCCTAAGGCTCTGACATTGAACACCAAAACAAGGCTTGGCGCTACTGAGTTAGCGGCCTCTGGGGCGGGGTTGGGAGTCTATGGCAGGGTAGAGCGCGCGATAGACAGCGATATACCTAGTATTCAGAAGTTGTTAAATCATTACGCAACTATGGGTGACCTATTGCCGCGTACCAAATCCGATATTATTGATAACCTGCAACATTT
>Ga0075467_10000919_pt1 | contig 24115 bp, 18 predicted proteins | sample DEB08_DNA_9_FD_75067 | JGI IMG/M metagenome (GOLD analysis project Ga0075467, IMG submission 75067) | Aqueous microbial communities from the Delaware River and Bay under freshwater to marine salinity gradient to study organic matter... | ecosystem: Environmental > Aquatic > Marine > Coastal ... | reverse complement strand
CCATTTTGAAGTTCTTCCGTGAAACTATCTCAAAACAATGGCGCGACTTCCGAAATCAGGTCACCGACAATTTCCGCATCATCTCAGACCAAAATATTCGGGTTTTGGAGTGAGTAGGGTATACAACATCTGCTAGACGGTCCATCACAGGCTTTCGAAATTTCCCGGACAGGACCACACGATGACCCAACCCACGCGCAGCGACTGGCTTTCTGTCCTGTTTTTGGGCGTGGTCTGGGGCGGCACTTTTATGGTCGTATCATTCGCCTTGCGCGGTTATGGCCCAATAACCGTCGCAACCGCCCGCGTGGTACTGGGCGCGGTGGCGCTCGTAGCACTTGCCATAGCCTTGGGCCGCCCAATGCCGGGGCGCGATCTACGGCTTTGGGCGCATCTAATCCCCATTGGCCTTTTGTCATCCGCCTTGCCGTTTTCCTTGCTCAGCTGGGGCCAAAGCTATGTGCCATCGGCTTTTGCAGGCCTGTCCATGGCCGCGGTACCGTTGTTCGTCCTGCCACTTGCCTATATCTTTGCAGGCGAAACTTTGACCAAAAACAAGGCAATGGGCTTTGGCCTTGGCTTCATCGGCACGCTGATTTTACTGGGGCCAGACATCTTGACCGGGGGCGCGCTTGTTCTCCCCCGCCTTGCCTGCATCGCGGCGGCCTTGTGCTATGCTTGCGCTTCCGTCCTAACCCGCCGCTGCCCCAAGGTTGACCCAATCACCCTTGCGGCCCTGTCCCTGACCATTGGCGCCGCACCATTGATCCCCATCATGCTGCTGACCGAAGGCATGCCCGTATGGCAAGGCGGCATTCCGGGCTCCGCGATCATCGTGCTGGGCCTTGTGCCAACCGCCTTGGCCGCCCTGCTGCGCGTGTCGGTAATCCGCAGCGCAGGGTCGGGATTTATGACGTTAACAAGCTATCAAGTCCCCGTCTGGTCAGTCATTTTTGGCGTGGTCATTCTGGGAGAGGCATTGCCCCTGCGGTTTTTCGCGGCGCTCTTGCTGATCTTGGTCGGGCTTTTGCTGTCACAGCGCCGCCCACGGCCCGCAGTCTAACCGCAGTCAGGTAGAGACCCTGCATTGGGTTAGCCAAAGCTTTGCGGCGCGTAATAGGTGTCCCCGCCCAAAATTATCGACTATTGCAGCCTGTCACAGCTTTGGCCCCAGATCGCGCGCCACAAGGCCAGCGCTTGCGCCGTTTCTGCCACGTCATGCACCCGCAAAATCTGGACTCCCATCGCCGCCCCGTGCAAAGCCACGGCGATTGATCCCGGGGTACGGTCTTTGGCAACCTCGGCCCCGCCAATCGTGCCAATGAATTTCTTGCGTGACGCGCCCAGCAACAGCGACACCCCCAGATCATGCAGCAGAGGCAAGGCCGCCAGCAACGCCAGATTATGTGCTTGGGTTTTGGCAAAACCAATTCCGGGGTCGATAATCAACTGGCTTGCGGCAACCCCCCGCCCGGTCGCAAAGGCCATCCGCTCGGCCAAATGATCCGCAACCTCTTGCACGACATCGCCATAAAACGGGTCATTTTGCATCGTTGCAGGGTCGCCTTTGGAATGCATCAAGCACACAGGCACCCCCCGTTCGGCCACCAGATCGGCCAGTTCTGGGTCATAGCGAAACGCCGAAACGTCATTCACCATATTCGCACCGGCCTCCAATGCCGCCAGCGCCACCGCCGCTTTGCGCGTATCGATGCTGATCGGCGTGGTAATGCCTGCCTCTCGGATCGCGCGGATCACAGGGGCCACGCGGCGTATTTCTTCGGCAACACTCACCGTTTCTGCCCCCGGCCGCGTGCTTTCGCCGCCAATGTCGAGGATATCAGCCGCTTGCATCGCGCTTGCCCGTGCCACGGCCGCTTCTACAGACCCAACATCGCCCCCATCGGAAAAGCTGTCAGGGGTGACGTTGACAATGCCCATGATGCGCGGCTGGTCCAGCGACAAACCCAACAAAGGGGCGCGAAGCGTGCCAAGCCGCGCAAGGTCATCCGCCGCCAAATCAGCAACCCCGCGCGTCTGCGGACCTAGGCTAACATTGGCAAACCAAACATAGGCACTCCCCGCCAAGGCGTGACCCGCCCGCGCCGCAAGCTGAGGAACAGGCTTAAAATACTTTTTCATAGTGCAGCCCAAACCCGAACCGGAACAGACACAGGCGCATCGGGCGCCGCTGCCCCGATCACCACCAACTCCACCGCGTCCATCTGCCCTGCCAACCAAACCGCCAGCGCCAAACCATCACCCGATGGCCCGCCCACCGCATCCATCACCATCCGCGACGGCGCCCAAACACTGATCTGGCCGTTTTTCATCGCCCAATCCAGCTCCGTCCGGGTGCCGACGACGAAACAGCGCGCATCCTGACCCGCTAGCGCCAAGGCGGCCTGCTCAATTGCCAGCAAGTCAATGCGTCGCTGACCTTGGGGGTCCGCACTTTGCGGCACAGGCAAGTCACACGCGCCCACGGCCAGAATAATCGGCGCCTCACTCCCCAAATCCGCAATCCACTGCGCCAAATGTGGCACCGCTTGGGCCGCTATATATGCGATCCTCGGGCGCGGGGCTGCCTGAACCTGCTCTGGCACCAAGGCCGCTTTGGCCCGCACAATTTCCACGCCAAGATCATATGGACCACGATCAATCTTTTCGATCCGCACAAAAGCGCGCACAGCTTGGGGTTCACGCAAAATGCGCAATGCCACCCGCTCGGCCAATGTTTCCAACAGGTTGATCCGCTCAGCCCCCAGCTCATGGGCCACCGCCTCGGTCAAACGATCATAAGACAGGATAAGATCAACATCATCGTCCAAAGGCTGCGGCACGGGAGCCACTTCGACCACGATGTTAAAGCGCACCTTTTGGCGCAGGCCGCGTTCTTGGGCAAAGGCCCCGATCTCGACCTCGACCACATGGTCGCGCACAGAGATCCGGTCAAACGGCGTATCTGCCGCCATCGCCGCCACGCGGTCTGTCAAAGGGCCAAAGGCTGGGCCAGTGCTAGGTGTCATATCGTCTCCGCGGGCAGGTCCTACGCACCGCCGAAATAGCACGCGGGCTTGACCCCGGCCATGCCATATCGCGCCCCTTATGCGGCGGGGCGCGACATTGCCGCCTTAGGAAGGCTGACGATAGAACAAATGGCTGCCGATTTTCGCCGTGTTGGGAAAGCGGCGCGCCCAATTGGGTCTGACGTTGGTCGTATGGAAATGTGTGGCACCTTTGGTCAAGGTCCGTGGCGCACCATCCATCATCACCCGCGCAATCTTGGCCACGCGGTTATAAGCTGCCTCTTCACGGATCGTGTCGGCCCGGCCATCGCAGGCATACGAAAACTGGCAGCCATTTCGCCGGTTCGCCCCTTGATTCACCACACCGCACACCGAGTTAGGATATTTGCGGCTGTCGACGCGGTTCAAAATCACTTCGGCCACGGCAAACTGCCCTTTGACCGACTCGCCACGCGCTTCGAAATACAGCGCCTTTGCAAGGCATGCCCACTGCTCACCGCCCTGTGCGCCCGGTTGCGCCGCGATCCAGCCGCGATCATAGGCAACACGGGTCGCGCTGGCATCTGTGCGCCCGTCAATAATCATTTCCTCGGGAATCGCATCAAGCGCACGCTGCTCGGCACCGATCAAAGATCCGAGTTTATCTGTGGCACTGTTAGACCGGCTGACAATCGTTTCAGCATTGGCAAAACCTGCCAACGCCACGAAAAGGGCCAACCCGCCCAAGCAGCTTAATCGCACATTCATTGTTATCGTCCTGGCATCATTTCAACGTTGCTCCCGCATGCCGGACGAGCCAGCCCCCAACGGGTAACAGCGCGGACTCATAGAGAAAATAATCTCAAGAGTCTACTGCATGTGTCATTTTTGCCACAATCATAGGCGGAAAATGGAGCACAGGGCTTTAACTTACACCCATAAGCCATTGATTAAATTAATATATCTTCTTCCTTGTCTAACAGCGCCAAATGGGCTGCTGCCAGCCGAGCCAGCGGTACACGGTAGGGAGAGCAGGACACATAGTCAAAGCCCGCCTTGCGACAAAAGGCGATTGATTCGGGGTTACCGCCATGTTCACCACAAATCGACAGGGTCAATTTCTCACGGGTTTGGCGCCCACGTTCCGCCCCGATCAACAGCAATTCTCCCACGCCCTCAACGTCCAGAATATGGAACGGGTCTTCGGGATAGACGCCTTGTTGGACATAGGTGTTCATAAACCGCCCCGCATCATCGCGTGAAAGGCCATAGGTCATCTGTGTCAAATCATTGGTGCCGAAAGACAGGAAGGTCGCGTGCTGCGCGATGTCACCGGCCCGCAAAGCCGCGCGCGGGGTTTCAACCATCACGCCCAACTTATAGGCAAACTCGACCCCTTTGGCATCACGCACCCGTGCAGCAACAGCATCCAGCCGCATTTTGACCAGTTCCACCTCACGCTTGGCCGACACCAAGGGGATCATAATCTCCGGCACAATCGATACGCCACGCCGCGACACCTCAACCACGGCTTCAAAGATCGCCTGCGCTTGCATGTCGTAAATTTCGGGCAGCACAATACCAAGACGCACACCGCGCATGCCTAGCATTGGGTTAAACTCGGCCAGCGCCTCGGCACGGCGGGTCACGTCCGAAAGGGGACGGTCAAGCGCCTCCGCCAATTCGCGCAGCCCTTCGCGGGAATGGGGCAAAAACTCATGCAGAGGCGGATCAAACAGACGAATACAAACGGGCAAACCTTGCATAATTTCAAAGAGTTGCACGAAATCGTCGCGTTGCATCGGCAACAAACGAGCAAGCGCCGTAGCGCGGTCCTCGGGCGTATCGGCAAAGATCATTTCGCGCATGGCGACCAGCCGCGCCTCTTCAAAAAACATGTGTTCGGTGCGGCATAGGCCAATGCCTTGCGCCTCAAAATTCCGGGCGGTCTGGGCATCGGCGGGTGTGTCAGCATTGGCGCGTATGCCAATGTCGCGCACATCATCGGCCCAAGACAGGAGCGCGCGAAACGCATCATCCAAGGCGGGCGGCAGCATTTCGGCGGCCCCGGCCAGCACCTCGCCCGTGGTACCATCGACGGTAATCACATCACCCTCGGTAAACTTGCGGCCAGATTTTGTAGTGATTTTAAAGTCTTTCGCGTCAAAGCTAAGGTCAGACGCCCCCACAATACACGGCAAGCCCAAGCCGCGGCCAATCACCGCCGCATGGCTGGTCATGCCGCCCCGCTCGGTCAAAACACCGACGGCCGAATGCATGCCGCGAATATCCTCAGGCGCGGTTTCGCGGCGCACAAGGATGCAAGGTTCGCCACGTGACGCGCTTGCTTGGGCCGCTGCCGAGGAAAACACGATCCGCCCCGTGGCTGCCCCCGGACTGGCCGCAATGCCGCGGCCGATCACATCGCGCGGCGCGCGCGGATCGACTTGCGGGTGCAAAAGCTCGGACAAGGCGCGCGGCTCAACCCGCAAAATCGCCTCGTCGCGGGTGATGATGCCATCCTTGGCCAAATCGACCGCAATCCGCAAGCCCGCCCGGCTAGAGCGCGGCACGCGCACAGCATCAATGACCGCCAAAGTACTGTCATCAATGGTAAATTCGATCTGCATCTCTTCGCGCAACTTGGCGCGGCAGGCCGACCCTTGCCGCGCAAGGCTTTCAAACGCTTCAGACGCCAGATCTTCGAGGGATGGTCCGCGCGGGTCATGCGTCAGGTAAATCGCATCCGAGACACGCGCTTTGATGTCGCTACCTTGGCTTTGGCCCAAAAAGCGGCCCGTCACCTGTTCCAGTCCTGTCACCGGATCGACAAATTGGATCATCCCACTGCCCGACACGCCTTGGCCGATGCCTTGCGCCATGCCTTGAACAATCAACCCAAGCGCGGCATCCTCGGGCGCACCTTTGGATTGACGCAGCAAGCGCGCAGAGGTGCCTTCCCAAGCCCGCGCCATAGACCTAAGCACATCGGAAAGCTGGCGTGCAGGGTCTTCGGGGAAATCTTCGTCCATTTCATCGCGGTACGCACGCAGCGCATCGCGCAGCGCCTGCGCCGAGGGTTCGGCGATTTCGAACATATCAGGGTCAAGACGGGCGACATTTATCGAATACCCTTGCACAAATCGAAGGTAGAGCGCATCTGCTGCCGCTTGGCCTTGGGTCTCAATCAAGGCTGCATGCCGTGCTGCATTCATCCCGATATTCAGAACCGTCGACGGCCCGCCCCAATCAGGATTGGCCGGACTGGGCCGGACCGACACCAAAGGTGCCGCACCGAAATGCGCCAAAACCCCGTTGCAATCCAAAGACCGCCCCGAAGCAATGCCCCGCACGGTCGCGGCAGGCAGCGCCACCGTGCGCGGCACCGGCATATCCAATCGCACCAGCCGCTGCAGGCATTTCGCCCGCCAGCCGTGGCTTTGGGTTACGATACTGGCCGATGGCGTGATTTCGGTAAAGTCGGTGATCGGGTCGAGTTTCTGCACTGCGGCAATCCTGTCATTTTCAGGTGCAGCATACGCGGAATGGGGTGTCACGCAAGCTTTTCAGGTGCAGCGCCTGCAATAGGGCGGCGGAGGGGGCTGTCTGCCCCCCAACAGGGTTTGCTATAGGGCAAACCCTTCCCCCCGAGGATATTTTTGAACAGAAAAAGAGGTAAAGCGGCCTGTCGGATAGTCTGAACCAGATTGAATGTAGATCAGGACATGCGCGTTTTTGGGCGACGCCTTGGTTTGGCGTTCGATCTGCTATGTCAGATCAAACGCCAAACGCTTTAGCCTTCGATCTTGGTCAGATCGGCCACCGGGGCGCAAGCGGCGCGGATCCGGTGCAAAAGGTTAAGGCGATTGCGGCGAATGACTTCGCTGTCGGCATTGACCTGAACCGTGTCAAAGAACGCGTCGATAGGGGCGCGGAGTTTGGCAAGCGCTTGCATCGCGGCAGCGAAGCTTTCGTTTTCCATAGCCGGGGCGATGGTGGTTTCCGCCGTGTCGAGTGCTGTGAACAGCGCGCGTTCGGCATCGGTTTCCGCGAATTTGATATCGGCACCGTAGGAGTATTCGACGCCATCCTTGGTTTCCGCTTGGGTCAGGATGTTGTTGGCTCGTTTGAAGCCTTGGAGCAGGTTGGTGCCATCATCGCTGGTAATGAACGCATTGAGCGCGCGGGCGCGTTTGACGAGGAGAGTTAGGTCGTCATTGCCCGGCATTGCAATGCAGGCGTCGATGATGTCATGCCGGATGCCTTCGTCTTTGAGGAAGACTTTTAGGCGGTCGTGGAAGAACGCGAGGAGGTCGTTGGCACGGTCCACTGCAATAGCCTCAAAGCGTCCCAAATTTGGGTTTCCATCTTCGCCATCGGGCACCATTCGCCCTTCTGCTCTCAGCAGAGCCTCGTCGGAAAGATCAGAAGGCAAAAGATTAGTAGGCTTCAATACTGATTTTACACTTTTCAAATTTGAAAGCTGCATTTGGGAAAATAGGTTTTCCTGTGAAATATTTGAAATAACGTTCAAATTCGCCCGCACCCCATTCCCCAACACCAGCCTGATAACCCCAAGCGCCGCGCGCCGCAGCGCATAGGGATCTTTCGACCCCGTAGGCTTCTCATCAATCGCCCAGAACCCCGTCAGCGTGTCGACTTTATCGGCCAGTGCCACAGCAACCGATACAGGATCAGACGGCACATCATCGGTCGGCCCCAGCGGTTTGTAGTGCATCTCGCACGCCTCGGGCACGCCATCATCATGGCCGGCCGCCTGCGCGTAGTAGCGGCCCATTAACCCTTGCAATTCGGGGAATTCGCCAACCATGGCAGATTGCAGATCGGCCTTGCAGATGCGCGCGGCTTCGGCGGCCAAATCGGGTTTCGCGCCGACCATGGGGGCGATTTCACGGGCCAGCGCTTCGATCCGCGCAATCCGATCCGCTTGGCTGCCAAGTTTGTTGTGGAAGGTCACATTGGCAAGACCGCGGCCCATGCCTTCCAGCCCCACAGCCTTGACCGTGCGCAAATCATTCTCCCAAAAGAATTTCGCGTCTGACAGCCGCGCCGACAACACCTTGTTATTGCCTGCCAAAATCGTCGCGCCATGATCCGCCGTTTCGCGGTTGGCAACGGTCACAAACCCTTCGATCCGGCCCGTTTTCGGGTTCTTCACCGAGAAAAACTTTTGATGTTCGCGCATCGAGGTTTGCAGCACTTCCGCAGGCAGCCCCAAAAACGCCTCTCCAATCCGGCCCATCAGCACGGCGGGCCATTCTACCAGCCCCGCGACTTCTGCCAAAAGCCCCGCATCGGGCACAATCTCCAATCCCGCCGCAAAGGCTTGGTTCTGCGCGTCTTGCCAAATCGCCGCTTCCCGCTCCGCCGCATCCAGCATCACGAACGCTCGGCGCAGCTTGGTGGTATAATCCTCAAAATCAGACACCGTAAGGCGGGCGGGGGCCATAAAGCGGTGGCCAAAGGTCGTGTTCCCGGACGTCAGGTGATCGATGGTGATCGGCACAACCTCCGTGCCCCCTTCATCCGACAGCACGCACAGGATGGAATGCAAAGGTCGCACCCAGCGCAAGGACCCCGACCCCCAGCGCATCGATTTTGGCCAAGGGAAATTGCGAATAGCAGCCTCAACCACCTCGGCGACAATCACAGGTGCGGCCCGCCCCGGCTTTTCCAGCACGGCAAAAAACACTTGGCCCTTTTTGTCGTCACGAACCTCCAATTGGTCGCGCGTCAAACCGGTTGAGCGTAAGAACCCCTGCAGGGCCGCATCGGGCGCATCGGATTTCGGCCCTTTGCGTTCTTCGCGCACAGGTTTGCTCATCCCAAGCAGCCCTTCAATCTTCAACACCAAGCGGCGCGGCGTGGAAAACGCACCGGCGCTGGCATAGGTCAGCCCCGCCTCAACCAACCCATCGGTCACCAGCTTTTTCAAATCAGCCGCCGCGCGGGCCTGCATGCGGGCGGGGATTTCCTCGGAAAACAACTCTAACAGCATATCTGGCATCGGTTTATTCCTTTGGCGTGGCGGCAGGCGGCACAGCAGGCGGCACTGGGCAACCCTCGGGCGCGGGTTCGCCTTTAAACACAACGGCCCCGCAGCGGTTAATCTGGTTCCACGCAAAGGCGCGGCCATCGTCCATAACAGCGACCACCCGGTCGATACCGTATTCGATGTTTTCCTCACCCAGATAGGCCACAGCGCGGCCCTGCTCTAGCGCCTCGCCGATCGCATTGGCATCAAAACAGCCAAACCAACCGGGCGCGACCAAGGGCGTGGCATCTTCATAGATCTTATAGGTCTCGGTCATCATCGCCATGCTTTGCGGCGTGCGGAAACAGGCGCGAAACCGAATGGGAGAGCTGTCGGCGTCAATCCCTTCAAACCCTTCGATCAGCACAGGCTCGGGCACGCCCTCCATGGTTGTCATGCGAATTTCGGCGGCAGGCGCGCTGGCCTTCACCTCATAATAATAGCCATAAACCTGCAAATAATGGATGGCAGCGCCTGCCAGTAATGCCGATATCACGATCACACCTACAAATATTTTGCCTATCACAGCGTTTCCAATGCCACTGCAGCAGTCGCACCCGCCGCATCCGTCCGCACAAAGGCATCCGCACAGCGTTTGGCCAAAGCCCGCACCCGGCCAATATAGGCTTGACGCTCTGTGACCGAAATCACGCCGCGCGCGTCTAACAGGTTGAACAAATGGCTGGCCTTGATGCATTGGTCATAGGCCGGATGCGCCATAATAATCCGCCGTCCCGCGCTATCCACGTCATCCGCACTCAAAATCCGGTCACATTCCGCCTCGGCATCGACAAAATGCGACAGCAGCATCGCCGTATCGGCTTGGTCAAAGTTCCAGCGGCTATATTCCTGTTCAGTCTGGCGAAACACATCGCCATAGCTCAACGCAATCGGCGCATCGGGGTCGTTATAGGGCATGTCCATGACATGATCGACACCCAGAATGTACATCGCAAGGCGTTCCAAACCATAGGTCAGCTCGCCCGAGACCGGATGGCAATCATGCCCGCCAACCTGTTGGAAATAGGTGAACTGGCTTACTTCCATGCCGTCACACCAGACTTCCCATCCAAGGCCCCAAGCGCCAAGGGTCGGGCTTTCCCAATCATCCTCGACAAAGCGAATGTCGTGCAGATCCATATCAATGCCAATCGCGGCCAAAGACCCCAGATACAGCGCCTGCAAATCCGGCGGGCTGGGCTTTATCAGCACCTGATATTGGTAATAATGCTGCAAACGGTTCGGGTTTTCGCCATAGCGCCCATCGGTCGGGCGGCGCGACGGCTGAACATAGGCCGCAGCCCATGGTTTCGCGCCCAATGACCGCAAAGTGGTTGCCGGGTGAAATGTCCCTGCCCCCACTTCCATATCATACGGCTGCAAAACCGCGCAGCCTTTGCCCGCCCAATACGTCATCAACCGCAAGATGATCTCTTGAAAACTCCGGGGCGCTGCGTTTGGCGTTTGGGTCATGGCTGTCCCTTTTGGGGTTGGATGGGGCTTTGTGCGGGCCTCGATTGGCCCTCGTTTACAGGCAAAGCCGTGCATAGGCAAAGCGGCGCACAGGGTCAATGGACCGATGTGTATCCAAGGGCCATCAACCCCAGCAAAATACGGGGAAAACCGCCAGACAGGCTGGTAAATCGCACAAATTTGTGGTTTCGCAACCCTCTAGTTCTTTGTTTTCACCAAAGCGGGTTTTTCATGCGTCATCTTATCGCCCTTTTCGCCCTTTTGTTTGTAAGTCTTGGGGCCAACCTCGCTGCGGCCCAAACCCGTGCTTGGGTCCAGATCGAAGCACAGCCAACACTCACGGCGGCCGAGGGCCGCGCCCGTGCCTATTCAAGTGCGTTTAACGATGTCGTAGGGTTTCAAATGGCCTCTGGCTGGTACGCTATCGCCCTTGGCCCTTATGACCCCGATGGCGCGATTGCGCGGTTGCGCGATCTACGCCGCGACAACCTGATCCCGGCTGACAGTTTTATCGCCGCAGGCGAACAATACCGCAGCGCGTTTTGGCCAGTAGGCCAAGACCCTGCCACAGCGCCGCTGATAACTGCCGCGATATCTGAACCAACCGAAACAACCGCCGCACCGGGGGCAGCACTCCCTGAAACCGTGACAACCGAAGCGTTGACCCCACCACCCGAGAGCGAGGCCCCGAACGACGCCACCAGTACAGAAATTGCCGCAGCTCCAGCAGCGACACCCGATATTATCGTGCAGCCCGAGCCTGTTGAAACCTTGGCCGAGGCACAGCGCGCCGAGGCCGCCTTGTCGCGCGACGAACGCCAGGCCCTGCAAGCAGACCTGCAGTGGTTCGGCTTTTACGATGCAGCAATCGATGGCGCCTTTGGCCGTGGCACACGCGCCTCTATGGCCGCTTGGCAAGAGGCGAACGGGTTTGAAGCAACGGGTGTGCTGACCACTGCGCAACGCGCACAAATCGCTGATGCTCGCGCCGCAATTATCGCAGAACTAGGCCTTGAAACCATCGTTGAGCAAGAAGCCGGGATCGAATTGACATTGCCGATGGCGCTGGTGGCTTTTGACCATTACGAGCCGCCTTTCGTACATTTTGCCGAAAAAGACGGGTCTGGCCTGCGTGTTGTACTGATTTCCGAACCCGGTGACCGCGCCACGCTGCGAGGTCTTTATGACATCTTGCAGACGCTTGAAGTGGTACCAAGCAACGGCGACCGTAGCCTGACGGATCGTGGCTTCACCATCAACGCCACGGACGACACCGTCGCCTCGCATTCGTTTGCCGAACTCAGTGGCGGGTTGATCAAAGGCTATATGCTGGTCTGGACACCTGATGCTGCCGACAAGGCAGGCCGTGCCTTGGCCGCCATGCAGGCCAGTTTCAAAACCATCGGTGGCCGCGCGCTGGACCCGGGCCTCGTGTCCTTGGATGACGCGCAACGCCGCAGCCTGCTGGCGGGTATGGAAGTGCGCAAACCGCGCCTGTCACGCAGCGGGTTCTTTGTGTCTGAAGACGGAGCGGTGCTGACAACGGCAGGGGCGCTGCAAAACTGCGCTCGCATTACCATAGATCGCGACATCGAGGCGGTGATTGCCACGCAGGACGCGACCACCGGCCTTGCTTTGCTGACCCCGCAAAAACAGCTGGCACCCCGAAATGTCGCCGCCTTTGAGGCCGACGCATTGCGCATCGGCACAGAAGTGGCGCTGGCCGGCTATAGCTATGAAGACGCGTTGCCCTCCCCCACCCTGAGCTTTGGCGCAGTAGAAGATACCAAAGGCCTGTCAGGCGAGACAGGCATCGCCCGCCTGTCGCTGACGTCTTTGCCCGGCGATGCGGGTGGGCCTGTGGTCGATGGCACAGGCGCCGTGCTGGGCATGCTGCTGCCGACCACCACGGGTGACCGCGTGCTGCCTGCCGAGGTGTCGTTTCTGGCCGATGCAACCAGCATCAAGACCATGCTGACGGCTACCGGCCTATCTCCCCTAACTGCGGCCCGCCAAGGCGCGCTGCCGCCCGAAGATCTGACTGATCTGGCAACTTCGCTGACGGTATTGGTGTCGTGCTGGGACTGAGAAGGGCGTAAAATTTCCAATCTTGGCCCGGCTTGGCTAGGATCGGGTTTTAGGTATTTTTGCCAAGATGAAATCGGCAGGCGGTTTTTAGTTTCGCCAAAACCGCGCCAAAAACAGCACGTAAACCGACAGCAGCTCTAACCGGCCGACCAACATGCCTGCGATCATGATCCAGCGGGCAGCGGCGGGAAAGCCGTCAACAGCGCCGGTTGGCCCAACCTCGGGGCCAAAGGCGGGACCGACATTGGCCACGGCAGTCCAGGCAGCGGTGAACGCGGTCTTGGTTTCCAGCCCGGTAAAGGACAAGGCCACCGCAGCCACACCGAATGTCAGGATGAACAACGTGAAAAACACAATGACCGAGTTGGTGACATCATTGCCCACCCGCCGCCCCTCATAACGCACGTCCAGCATTGCAGACGGGCTGTGCAACCGGCGGATCTGCACCTTGATCGCCTCAAACAAGATCAAATATCGAAACACCTTGACCGAACACCCGGTCGAGGATGTGCACCCACCGATCAGCCCGACCATGATCAGTACCACAAAAGGAAACGGGCCCCAAGTCGACAGATCCACAGACGCAAACCCTGTGCCGGAAAATGTCGAGACAATGTTGAAACTGCTTTCGCGGATCGATTCCAGAAACGGACGGTCAAAATGATACATTTCATAGGCCGTCACCGCGAGGGCGGCATAGGCGTTCCAGCGCACATAGGCCCGTACCTGCGCATCGCGCCAGATCGGCGCAAAATTGCCCTGTGTCATCTGCACAAAGCGGATAAACGGCATCGAAGCCAGCAACATGAACACAATCGCCACCAGCTCCATTGAATGTTCAAACTTGCCAAACGAGATGTCCGAGCTGGAAAACCCGCCAGTGGATACGGTTGTCAAGGCATGGACCACAGCGTCAAACCCGCTCATCCCCAAGGCAAAATAGGCGGCGGCACACGCCACGGTCAATGCTATGTAGATTTGGATCAAGGCTGATGAGATATCCAGCGCGCGGGGCAGAATTTTGCCAAGCGTATCAAACCCTTCAGACCGGAAAAACTGCATCCCGCCGACCTTCATCACCGGCAAGAAGATCAGCGCCACGATCACGATCCCCAACCCGCCCAGCCATTGCAAAATGCCGCGCCACAGGTTCACACCCGGCGGCAAATCATCCAGCCCCGAAAACACCGTGGTGCCCGTGGTGGTCATGCCCGATACTGCCTCGAACACCGCGTTGGTAAAGGTCGCATCCGGCATACCAAGAATGAACGGCAAGGCGCCAAACAGCGGCAACATCACCCATGTACCCGTGGTCAGAACAAAGCTTTGGCGCAAGGTGATCCCGCTGCCGCTCTTTGAACTATTGGCGCAAGACACTGACAAAAGCGCGCCGACAAGACAGGTCAGCACCGACGATTCCAAGAACGCCATCCAATTGTCATCGCCGGAAAAAAAGTCCAGGGCCATTGGAAAAAGCATCATCGCCCCCAAAGTGGCGATAAGCAGACCAATAATATATCCAACTGGGCGAAGATCAATCATGCCGCAGACTTGAAGCGCGCAAGGCCCACTGTCAACTCTTTGCCGCGCGCCATGCGGTCAACGTCGCCAAAAGCTGGGCAGCACGATAACCAAAATTGCCAGCAACCCAAGCCGCCCCAGCAGCATCGCCACGGTCATAATCGCAATCGCCCCTTGTGGAAAATCAATGAACGTCCCCGTGCGCAGCACCAACGGGCCAAACCCGTAACCCACATTCCCAAGGCTGGTCCAAACCGCAAACAGCGCCGCCACCGTATCAACCCCGGTCAGCGACATTGCCACGGTCATAATACCCAACAGCAAAATATAGCCCGCAAAGAACAAGATCAGCCCGTTCAGCACGTCATTTTCCACGCGCCGCCCGTCATATTTAACCGGTGCAATCGTGTTGGGGCTGGTGATTTGCGCCAAGTGGGCACGCAAGGCAGCCATCGCCACCTGGACCCGAAACACGCTTAACCCCGCAGCAGATGACCCCGAACAGGCCCCAATCGTGCCAATTACAAAGGCCACGATCATCATAAACCCGCCCCAAGCGGGGAATGACCCCGAAAAGAACCCGGTGCTCGACATGATCGAGGTCAGGTTGAACAGACTTTGGCGAAAGGCAGGTTCCCACGCCATATCCGTGCGCTCAACCTGCCATACGGTCACCATCACAACCGACACAGCCAGCCAGCGCAGATAGGCCCGCACCTGCGCATCACGCCACAGCGGCTTCGCATCTCCCTTTACGAGCTGCACATAACGTACATAAGGCAATGATCCCAATAACATAAACACCGTGCCCACATATTCACCCGCACCCGAATATTTCTCAAAAGAAATGTCCGATGGCGAAAAACCTCCCGTGGCAACCGTCGCGGCCCCGTTTACAATCGCATCCAGCGCCGTCATGCCAATCAGCCCATAGCTGACCATGCATGCCGCCGTCAGCAGCACGTAAACCCGCGCCAATTCGACAGCAAGATCGGTCGCGCGCGGCAGTTCTTTGCCAAAAGTGTCAAAGCCTTCGGTGCGGAAAAACTGCATCCCCCCAACCCGCATCAGCGGCAAAAAGATCATCGCAATGAATGCAATCCCCAAGCCACCCAACCAGTTGAGCATACCGCGCCAAAGGTTCATGCCTGCAGGCAATTCGTCCAACCCATAAATCACCGTGGCGCCCGTGGTGGTGATGCCCGACACCGCCTCAAAATACGCATCCGAAAATTGCAGATGCGGTTCGCCCATCCAAAAAGGTAGCGCCCCAAAGGTCGGCACCAGAACCCAAATCCCGGTTGTCAGCAGATAGGCCTGTTTCACCGACAGATTGCCACGCAAGGCGTTTTGCGTGCTAACAACCACGCAAAACCCAATAAATCCGGTAATAATCGCCGCTTCCATGATGCGAAAGCCGTTGTGCAGACCATCGCCCAAATCAACCAGCGCCGGCGCCAACATCAAAATGGCGAGCACGATCAGGATGCGCCCGATCACATAGGCAACAGGGCGAATGTCGATCATGAGGCACAGCGGTAATCCTGTGCCGCAAGAACGTCAATTGACCAAATTTCGGGCCAAATTAACCGACATGAAACAATGTCGTGAACAGCTTGGGGTCAAGGCTGGTCGCGGCAAAGGTTTCACCAATCGTCAGCACGCTGACGGCATCATGGCTGTGCAGGCTTTCTTGGTGGCTTGCGACGATTCTAAAATCGCCCACGCGCGGATCAGCCTGCAAGCTTGCGCAAAAACTACGCGCCGCATCCTCGACGAAAATCGGATGTGCTGCGTTCAACTCGGCAAAAGCCTGTTCGTCCTCGCGTTTGACCATGACTTGCGTTTCGGTCGGCACCCCTGCACGGGCCAGATCAATAAGGTCTTCAAACCACAGGCATTTATCGCCCACCAACTCAACCGAGATCCGCGCGACCGACCGCTGGCTGTGCGGCGTGGCAAGCTGACCCCGCGTGCGCCGGGCATGTTCGGACAGCTCCAGCGAACACGGACAAGTGCTGGAATAGACATAGTCCAAATGCATGATGTTTTTGCGCTGACCGCCCACATCGACCAGTTCCAACGCGATGTCATAATACTGCCAGCCCGACAGCCCCGACCGCAGGCTCTCTATCTTCATCGGAAAGGAAAAACGCATCTGGATCCGGGCATCAAAGCTGTCCAGATCGCGTTTGTAATCCTCCAATGCGCGCTCTACCACTTTGTAGCTGAACGATTTTTCGGCATAGGCATAGAACGACCGCATAATGCGGCTCATGTTGATGCCCTTCTTTTCGGCTTCCAAACTGACTGTGCCGGTCACGCTGGTTTCCAGCATCACATCGGCCCCGTCACGGGTATGATAGTAAATGGGCAGCCGGAAATTCGAGATCCCGACATGCTGGATCAGCGTCTTTTCTCCCACGATCAGGCTCGACGGGCCATTCTGCAAATCGGGCAAGCTCGCCTTATAACCTGCATCCACCTTGAAACCCGCAGGATAAGTTGCTGAAAACTCAGGGTACCCCATGCCCCGGGCATCCGCACTCGGCTCCACATCCGCAGACGTCGCTGCCGCCCAAGCGCGCAACACCGCGGCGGCCGCCTCGGCCTCTTCCCTGCTGGGGGCTGCATCCACCTCTGGCGCATGAATGTTCATCGCAAGTTCCTCATTGTTCCGGCCTCAGGTCAGGGCCTTTCGACACGACTTAGGACTACCACCCGCAAATAGCAAATATTTGGGGCAACAATCTTGTCCCAGTGTAACAGGTCCGGACACGCTGGGCGACTGCCTCGATAAATCCCCACCTAAACGACTGCCAAACCTGCCTTCAGATCCGCAATCAGATCCTCCGGATCCTCCAGCCCAACCGACAAACGGATCAACCCCGGCGTGATCCCGAGAGCCGCCTTTTGCGCCTCGGGCAAGCGTTGGTGCGTGGTGGTATAGGGATGCGTCGCAATCGTCTTGGCATCGCCTAGGTTATTGGAAATCTTGATGATTTCCAACGCATTCATAAACCGGAACGCCGCCTCCTTGCCGCCCTTGATCTCAAACGCCAACATCGTCCCGCCCGACCCCATCTGCCGCGCCGCAAGATCGGCCTGCGGGTGACTATACAATCCCGGATAAATCACACGTGCAAGCTGCACGTCCCCCTCCAGCGCCGCCGCAATCCGCGCCGCAGCCTCGGCCATCGCCCTGCAGCGCAAATCCAGCGTCGCCATCCCGTTCAGCATAATCCACGCGGTAAACGGGCTCATCGACCCGCCGGTATGCTTCATATACGGTTCGACCACTTTGCGAATAAACGCTTTTGTCCCGCAAATAACCCCGCCCAAAGCACGGCCCTGCCCGTCCACATGCTTGGTCGTAGAATAGACGACAACATCCGCCCCTTGCGCCACAGCGCGCGAAAAGATCGGCGTGGCAAAGACATTATCCACCAACACAATCGCCCCAACCTTATGGGCAATCGCAGATACGGCCTCAATATCAATCAGTTCCAACGTCGGGTTCGACATCGACTCAAAAAACACAGCCTTGGTCCCCGGCACACAGGCCGCCTCCCAAGCCGCCAAATCCGGCCCGTCTACAAAGGTCACGCGCACGCCAAACCGCGTCAAAACCTCCTCAAGCACATACAAACACGACCCAAACAGCGCGCGGGAACTCACAACATGATCCCCCGCCTTAAACATTGATGTCAGCGCGCCCGACACCGCAGCCATCCCGCTTGCGGTAGCAAAGGCGTCCTCGGTCCCTTCAATCGCGGCAATGCGTTCTTCAAACATCCGCACGGTCGGGTTGCCATAGCGGGCATAGATGAACTCGTCCTCGCCCGCTTCGATAAACCGCGCTTCGGCAGCCTCGGCACTGTCATAGGCAAAGCCCTGCGTCAGAAAGATCGCCTCCGCCATCTCGCCATATTGGCTGCGGCGGCTGCCCTCATGCACCAATTGCGTGCGCGTTTTCCACTCTTTCGTCATTCGCATGGTCCCCTGCTGTTGAAACAGCCCAAAGAAAAACCCGGCAACCCAAAAAGGTGCCGGGGCAAATCCCGAAACCTCTTTAGCGGTTTATTTAACGTGGCCCGCAATCCGGTAACAAAGCGCCACAATTCCAAATACGCCGCCTTGGTAAAAAGGTCAACGCCCCTTCCCGCTCTGGCAAATTTCGGGTTCTATGCCCCAAACGAACAGGAGCGCCCGATGCAAAACCCGATTGATCTCTACTATTGGCCCACCCCCAACGGCTGGAAAATCTCCATAGCGCTAGAGGAAATGGCCCTGCCCTACACCCTCCACCTCGTCAATATCGGCGCAGGCGACCAATTCGCGCCCGAGTTTCTGAAAATTGCGCCCAACAACCGGATGCCCGCGATCATTGATCCCAACGGCCCCGATGATGCGCCGATATCAATCTTTGAATCCGGCGCAATCCTCCAATATCTGGCCCGCAAAACCGGCCTGTTTTATGGCCAAACCGAGCGCGACCGGATCAGCGTGGATCAATGGCTGATGTGGCAAATGGGCGGCCTTGGTCCAATGGCAGGCCAAGCCCACCACTTCTTGAAATATGCCCCCGCGATGGATCCTCCCCAAGACCTGCCATATGCCAAAAACCGCTACCGCTCTGAAACGGCACGGCTTTACGGCGTGATGGACCGCCAGCTTGCGAAATCCGAATATATTGCCGGCGATTTTCTCTCGATCGCCGATTTCGCCTGCTGGGGTTGGGCATCGCTCTGGGAAGGGCAAGAGCAAACGCTTGATGATAAACCCAACCTCGCGCGCTGGCTAAACACCCTCTCTGCCCGTCCCGGCGTCATCGCAGGCCGCGCACTTGCCGCCGATTTGCGCCGCGATGTTACCAAAGACAAAGCCGCCCAAACCAATATGTTCGGCAAAAAAACCTGAACGAAAAAGGGGAGCGCTCAAACCCGGTACTCCCCTTTTTCTGTTTCTAAATATCCATCAACCGCCCTTACAGCCAAAAGCGGCGATGCAAACCTCAGCGCTCATCCCGCCCCGGCTCCGGCGTCAGCCAAAACACCGTGCGAAACAATGCCGTCACCAGCACATGATGTACGATCGGCAAAAAGGCATAAAACACCATCCACCCTTCCAGCGATGCCACCGCAATCATGGTTTCATTCAGCAAAATGTAATTCAGATGCAAAACCAGCATCGCTTGGGTCAATTCGCGGGCATACGGGGCAAACATTTCGCCCGGCCAAAAGGAACGAACCGTCGCATAACCGCGGTCCATCAAATCCATCGCAAACAGGCACACAAACCCTGCCGAAATAACGCTAGGCACATGCTGCAACAGCGCGGGGTGCGCCGCCCCCAACAGCACCGCTGCGGGGGTCAAAAGCACAAGCACCCACCGTTTGCGTGCAGAGGTCCTCCCCCCCTGCAGGAGTTGCGCGCGCAGCGCATATCGCATGGCTTGGCACAGTACAAAAGCCAAGGTAAAGGCCAGCGCCGGCTCTCCCGGCCAAATGACTAATCCTACAGGAAAAACAACAAGCAATACCGCCGAGGGCAGCATAGCCCGTGCCTCGATCATCGGTATCTTGGTGAAAAGCGCTGCAAAAACCTGCAAGGCTATCCAAATTTGCCCGCCCATAGCGACCTCCATCTTCCTAAACTCAAAGAAGGAAATAGAGGGAAAATCAGGCCGCAGTTGGGCGCAATTGCAGCGTTATTTTGGGCCGCCAAAATAAAACCCGCGACCGTCAAACTGCGGGCGCGGGTTAATTTCAGGTAAACAAAAAGACAGGTTTTGTTTTATATCAATGATTTACAAAAATGTCCGCGCGCGGTCACTTTGTGTCCTCATCCACTTTTTCAATCCCATATTTAGCAAAAAGCCGCGATTGGGTCATGAAAAACAAAAACAAGGCTGCCGTCAGGCCAAAGGTTTTGAAATTGACCCAAGCTTCAGTCGAAAACCCTCGCCAAACCACCTCATTCAGAACGGCCAGCAAGGCAAAAAAGATAACGAGCCGTTTGGTCAGAATCATCCATCCCACCTGCTCCATAGGCAAGACTTCCCCCATCAGGGTTTTGATATAAGACTCGCCCCGCCACAATCCAAAGCCAAGGATCGCCGCGAAAAGCGTGTAAATCATGGTCGGCTTCATCTTGAAAAACCGCTCATCATTCAACCAAACCGACAGCCCGCCAAAAACCACGACCAACACCACGGTCATGATCTGCATCTTGGAAAGCTTGCCCGTCAGCGCCCATAAAATCCCGGTAGACATCAAGATAAGCGGAATAAACGCCGCCGTGACCACGATGAACCCGTCATAATCGGTGCCGCCAAAGGTGAACACCTCTCCCTTCAACTTGACATAGCCAATAAAAAACGCAGCCACCGGGCCAAGTTCCAAAAACAGCTTCAACCCGCCACTGATCTTTCGTTCCGCCATGTCTTATCCCATCATTTCCACAATCACGGCCCCCGCCGCGATAAGAGCCATCAAGCCCAATTGTACCCGTGTTACCCGTTCTTTCAGCACCAACCAACCAATCACTGCCGCAAAAACGGTCGAGGTTTCACGTAACACAGCAGCCTCGCCCACCTTATCCAAACGAGTTGCCATCAAGATGGACCCGAAACTGAAAAATGCAACAAAGGCCCCCAAAATGCCGCGCTTGAACAACGGCACCGCCACCTCGCGCGTCAAAGCCGCCAACTCGCGCCGCATCACCAGCGGCATGAAAAACCCGTCCAGCATGAAAAACCATGCAAGGAAGGTGAAAGGGTCATAAGTCGCGCGGATGCCATAAGCATCGTAAGTCGTATAGAGCGCCACAAACGCCCCCGTAGCCACCGCATAGCCCAGCGCTTGCACCAGCGTCTCGCGCGCAACCACAACATACCGCAGGTTATAGGCGGCCAGTCCAAAAATCCCCGCCAACAACACCAAAAGCCCCATCCACTGGCCAAGGGTGAAATGCTCGTCAAACAAAACCATCGCCCCCAACACCGCAAAAAGCGGCCCCGTCCCACGCACCACCGGATAGACCACCGTATAGGCGCCCCGGCTGTAGGTCATGGCTTGCAGGTATTTGTAGCCAGCGTGAATCGCCATGGCACCTGCAAAAATCGCCCACATCTGCGGCTCAGGCCACGGCACGACAAACAGCGCAAAGGGGGCAGCAATCAGCGCATAGCTGATATCAATCGCTGTGCGCGACATCCAAGGGTCATGCTTGCCCTTTTGCAAAGCGCCAAAAAGCGCGTGCAGCACGGCGGCAAGCAAGGCCAGCGCCAAGGCAAGGTCATGGCCCGCAGCCGTGCCTTCAAGCGCCCGGATCCAATCGCTCATATGCGGTCGATTCCCGGCACGCCGGACAAATTGGCCCGACCCAAACCCTGCCTCATGGATCAATGCCAACAAGAGCCGCGGCAAACTCTTGCGGATCAAACGCGGCGAGGTCATCAATCTGCTCGCCCACACCAATCGCATGGATCGGCAGGCCGAACTTATCGGCCAGCGCCACGAGCACGCCGCCTTTGGCTGTGCCGTCCAGCTTGGTCATCACAAGGCCCGACACATCCGCAAGTTTGCGAAAAATTTCTACCTGACTGATCGCGTTTTGGCCCGTGGTCGCATCCAATACCAACAAGGTGTTATGCGGCGCTTCAGGGTCCTTTTTGCGGATTACGCGGACAATTTTGGTCAATTCTTCCATCAAATCCGCGCGGTTTTGCAAACGCCCCGCTGTGTCGATCAGCAACAAATCCGCACCGCTTTCCTGTGCTTTTGTCATCGCATCAAAGGCAAGGCTGGCCGGGTCTGACCCTTCGGGCGCGGTCAACACAGGCACACCAGCGCGGGTGCCCCAAACCTGCAATTGCTCCACCGCTGCGGCCCGAAACGTATCACCCGCCGCAATCACCACAGATTTGCCCGCCGTTTTGAACTGGCTGGCCAACTTGCCAATCGTCGTGGTCTTGCCCGACCCATTCACCCCCACAACCAACACTACCTGCGGGCGTTTGGCATAGATCGGCATGGGCCGCGCCACGGGTTCCATGATCCGCCCCACCTCATCCGCCAAGGCTTGTTTGATCTCGCGCGCGCTGACCCGCTTGCCCATACGGCCCTCGGCAATATTGGCGGTCACGCGCAGCGCGGTGTCTACACCCATATCCGCCTCAATCAACAGCTCCTCAAGGCTTTCCAGCATCGCATCGTCAAATTCGCGTTTCACCTCATCAGGGGCTTGGCCCATCAGCCGCCCCAGAATACCGGGTTTCGGGGCCGGGCTTTTGGCGACTTCTGGCGTAAGGGCCACAGCTTCGGGGGCCACAACCTTGGAGGCTTGCGCTTTTGGCGCGTCTACGACGATCTCCTCAGCCACATCTTCGGCAACCAAAGCCTCCAGCCCATCAGAGATTTTGTCCGACGACCGAAACATCTTGTCGCGAAGCTTTTTGAAAAATGACATCGCTGCCCCCCAAGGAAATGGCGAAGAATTGGCTTTATCCCCACCTAATCAATCCGGCCGTGCAGGGAAAGGGCTTAAGCCGCCGAAACTGAGCCCAGCGCGCCCTGCAAGATCAGAAATTGCCCCAGCCAATAGGCCGCCCACAGCGTCACAGCTCAAATCCAAGCGAACCGGGTAGTGGCATGCCGATTAGCAAAAGAGCCAGCAGTAGGTCCGACACGATAAACAACCCAACCCCAACCCCTACAAGAAGTGCCGCTTGGGCCAAACCCAAAAGCCCCAACAACGCCATCACACTGGTCTTGATGGCGCTGCGCAACCAGCCTGCGCCCTCTGCCCGGCAAAACGCAAGCCATGCGCCAAAGCAAAAATCGCAGCGGCGATCATCCAAATGTTTAGGATCATTTCACTTTCCAATGGCAGCACCAAGGCTATGCTATGCTCCAACGCCCCGTGCTTGCCATTGCAAAGCGGGCTGCCGAAAAGGACCGATCGATGCTCGTGATGCCCCTCTTTGCGCTGGCCGCACTGACGCCCTTGTGGCTGTTGGCGCTGGCCGTGCCATTTGGTGGCATTTGGGTGGTGCTGGCACTTGTCTACATGGGGCTGTTTACCGCGCTGTTGGATCAGTTTGTCCCCATGGTGATGCCCGATGCGCCCGAAGGGGCAGAATTTCCAGCGGCAGATGCGCTGCTGGTAACACTGGCTCTAGGACATCTGATCGCCTTACCACCGGTCACTTGGGCGATTGCCGGGCCAAGCGGGCTTTTGCTGTGGGAACGCGCGCTTCTGGCCTTGGCCGCAGGACAGTGGTTTGGCCAAGTGTCGAACGCTTGCGCGCATGAGCTGATCCATCGAGGCAACCGCGCGCTTTATGCTTTGGGAGTGGTGGTTTACGCGACGATGTTCTTTGGCCACCACGCCTCGGCACACCGGCTGGTGCATCACCGTTTTGCCGCCAGTCTGGATGACCCAAACACCGCGCGGGCGAATGAAAGCTTTTATCAATTTTGGCCACGGGCCTGGGCGGGCTCGTACCGGGCCGGACTGTGTGCCGAAACGCAGCGGCGCACCGGCAAAAGGCTGCACCCCTACGCGGTATACGCCATCATTTCGGCAGCTTCATTGGCTGTTGGCTTTGGCGTGGCAGGGTTGGCAGGCGTACTAGTGTGGCTCGCGCTTGGCCTATATGGCCACAGTCAATTGCTGCTGGCCGATTATGTGCAGCACTACGGGTTGCTGCGGAAGGTCCAGCCCGACGGCAAGCTGGAACCCGTGTCGGAACGCCACAGTTGGAACGCGCCACAGTGGTTTTCGTCGGCCCTGATGTTGAACGCGCCGCGCCATTCCGACCACCATGCCCATCCCAGCCGCCCCTATCCGGCCCTGCGCTTGCCCGCGCGAGGCGATGCGCCTTACCTGCCCTATCCGCTGCCCTTGTGCTGCACCTTGGCGCTAGCCCCGCGCGCGTGGCAGCGGCTGATGGCGCGGCGGTTGG
>Ga0075467_10000918_pt1 | contig 24117 bp, 25 predicted proteins | sample DEB08_DNA_9_FD_75067 | JGI IMG/M metagenome (GOLD analysis project Ga0075467, IMG submission 75067) | Aqueous microbial communities from the Delaware River and Bay under freshwater to marine salinity gradient to study organic matter... | ecosystem: Environmental > Aquatic > Marine > Coastal ... | reverse complement strand
TCGCCCGAATCACCTACAAACCTTATAATAACGGCCTCAAGTTCTTTGGCTTCTTTAATTAATTTATTCTTAACCATAGCCTTTAATAAATTCAATTAGTTCAATAAACTTCACTGTTCTGTTCATCTACTCGATAAGCATCAAATATAATCTCCCTTTAGCCTTTCAAATATGACTTTTATCACATTTAATAATCAAAATGAAATATAACTTTACACTTGTTAATTACTTAAATCTGTTGAATTATGGCAATTATAATAACTGAAGAGTGTATAAACTGCGATGCCTGTGTTGCGGAATGTCCCAACAATGCAATTTACGAACCAGATCAACAATGGGCCTATTCTGATGAAACATCCTTAACAGGAATGGTAACAATGCCAAATGGTGGTGAGATCGATGCAGATGCTCAAAATGAGCCGGTATCTGACGAATTCTACTTTATTGTATCCGATAAATGTACCGAATGTAAAGGATTTCACGATGAACCACAGTGCGCATCGGTTTGCCCTGTAGATTGTTGTATACCTGACGAGAATGTTGTTGAAACTGAAGAGTATTTATTAGCGAAGAAAGAATGGATGCATGGCGAATAAGTAGCCCTTCTTAGTTATAAAATAATTATATCTTTTAGATGAAAAGCTATCTGGCGATATCCATTCCAGCCAGATGGCTTTTTTATTTTAGAATTTAGATATGACAATAAATCACACTCACAATACTTTTATAAACATCACACTCTTAAATCTATATAACTGATAAGAGTCATAGAATTTGCCCGTTTCAATCTCTAATTTCACAGGACATATTCTAATCTAAAAATTCATTTAACATAAGTATCATGGAAAAAGAATTCGAAAAACTAATTTGCGATGCTAATGAAGCAGTTGCAAGGGTCGCTCATAAAACCAATGAAGTTTGTGCTATTTATCCAATAACACCAGCCTCACCCATGGGTGAACACGTGGACGTCTATAGCGCTAATGGGCAGAAAAATATATGGAAAAATACACCTCGAATTATTGAAATGCAGAGTGAAGGTGGCGCAGCAGGAGCCGTCCACGGATCATTACAGGCAGGGGCATTAACAACTACTTTTACAGCATCTCAGGGATTATTATTGATGATTCCAAATATGTACAAGATTGCTGGAGAATTACTACCGACGGTTATACACGTAGCCGCCCGTACAATTGCGACGCATGCGCTGTCAATATTCTGTGATCATTCAGACGTCATGGCAACTAGACCAACAGGCTTTGCGACACTTTTCGGAGGTTCTGTTCAAGAAGCGCAAGACTTTGCGTTAATTTCTCAAATTGCTACTCTGAACTCAAGAGTTCCATTTTTAAATGTGTTTGATGGTTTTAGAACCTCGCACGAAATTTCAAAAATTGATGCCATTCCAGATGCAATAATAGAAGAGATGATGCCAGATGAGAAAATAAACGATCATAGAAATAGATCTTTAGATCCCGACAACCCAGTTGTGAGAGGCACCTCTCAAAATCCTGATGTCTTCTTTCAAGCAAGAGAAGCAGCTAATTTGCTCTATCAGAAGGTTCCGGACATCGTGCAAAATACTATGGATGAGTTTTACAACCATACGGGCCGCAGGTATAATTTATTCTACTACATAGGTCATCCTGAAGCAGAAAAAGTTATGATTATAATGGGTTCAGCTCAGGGACCAGTTATGGAAGCCATTGATACTATGGTTAAAAATGGAGAAAAAGTAGGAGCTATAATTGTTAGGCTCTTTAGACCATTTTCAATTAGTCATTTTGTGGATTCACTACCAAAAACGGTTGAAAAAATTGCCGTTCTTGATAGAACTAAAGAACCCGGAAGTATCGGCGAACCCCTTTACATGGATATAGTTTCGGCTTTAGCTGAAAGCAATAGACCCATGTCAAAAATTCTAGGCGGTCGATATGGTCTGTCTTCAAAAGAATTTGACCCAGCGATGGTAAAAGCAGTTTTTGATGAGTTGGATAAGGAAAATTCGAAAAACCACTTTACCATAGGAATACACGATGATGTCTCAAACACTAGTCTTGAAATTGGAGCACGATTAAACACCGTAAAAAATACTTTTAATTGTATGTTCTATGGTTTGGGTTCCGACGGGACAGTTGGTGCTAATAAAAATTCGATAAAAATCATTGGAGAAACAACCGATAATTATGTTCAGGGTTATTTTGTTTATGATTCAAAAAAAGCGGGAGCTCAAACTATTTCTCATCTCCGTTTTGGTCCGAAACCAATCTATTCGACATATTTAATTCATAAAGCCGACTTTATTGCCTGCCACCAATTTAACTTTATTGACAAGTATGACATCTTAAAAAACATAAAAAAAGGTGGTACTTTCTTATTAAATGCTCCTTTTTCAAATGAAGAGATTTGGGATAAACTCCCCCGAAAAATGCAGGAGGAAATCATAGAAAACGAACTAGAATTTTATGTGATTAACGCCACTGAGGTCGCCTTTAAAGCAAAATTAGGTAAGAGAACGAATACCATTTTACAAACCTGCTTTTTTGCTATTTCGGGTGTATTGCCAAAAGATGAGGCCATTCAAAAAATTAAAGCTGCTATCGTAAAATCGTATAGTCATAAAGGAGATGATGTAGTCCAAATGAATTTTGATGCTGTTGACACTTCTTTGGAGAATCTTCAAAAGGTAAGTTATCCAGATCAAATTACTAATACGAGAGAATTACAGGAAATGATGACTGGTACTGAAGATCCTTTCGTAAGAGAAGTCTTGGGTAAAATATTAGCAGGTCGAGGAGATGAGCTTCCCGTGAGTGCTTTCCCAGTTGACGGAACTTTTCCAACAGGAACAACGCAATATGAGAAACGCGGAATTGCAGATTTCATACCAGTTTGGGATGATGAACACCTTTGCACACAGTGTAATAAATGTATTGCTATTTGTCCTCACGCAGCAATAAGAGCCAAGGTTGTACCTAACTCTATTTTAGTCGATGCGCCTCAATCATTGAAAACAGTTGCGGCAAAAGGAAGACCATTTGATAAAGAAACTGAATCCTATGTGCTTCAAGTTTCACCTCAAGATTGCACCGGTTGTGATCTTTGTGTGGCAGTATGTCCTGCCATAAGTAAAGAAATTGACAATTTTAAGTCAATTAATATGACTAAAAAGCTTGATGTAGAAGAGGAAGAAATAAAAAATTGGGACTATTTTGTCAATCTACCTAATTATGATAGAACAGCATTGCAAATCACTAATGTGAAAGGCTCCCAATTCTTAGAACCCTTATTTGAGTTTTCAGGAGCATGTTCTGGTTGTGGTGAAACACCATATATCAAGTTGCTAACGCAACTTTATGGTGATAGCATACTTATTGCAAACGCCACAGGCTGTTCGTCTATTTACGGAGGTAATTTACCCACAACCCCTTATAAGAAAAATGAATTCGGAAGAGGACCTGCATGGGCTAATTCGCTATTCGAAGACAACGCCGAATTTGGTTTAGGAATGAAATTAGCACTTTCTAAAAAACAGGAAATTGCAGTAGGCTTATTGAAAAAGTTAGAATTTCTAGTTGGAAGTGAGATTGTTGAAGCTATTTTAAACAATCCCGAAGTTACAGAAACCGAAAAGGCCAATAAAATAGCCGATATAGAAACACTCAAGAAAACCCTAAAGGCCTTAGATAATGATGATGATGCTATCAAACTAGATCAACTTACTCAATATCTAAGAAAGAAAGCGGTTTGGATTCTAGGTGGTGATGGTTGGGCTTATGATATTGGTTACGGTGGTGTTGATCATGTATTAGCATCTGGGGAGGATATTAATATTATGATATTAGACACCGAAGTGTATTCAAATACTGGTGGACAAACTTCCAAAGCGACCCCCTTAGGGGCAAGTGCCAAATTTTCGGTTTCTGGAAAGAGAACCAGTAAAAAAAGTTTAGCGCTCCAGGCAATCTCTTATGAAAACGTATATGTGGCACAAGTGGCTATTGGAGCTAAGGACTTGCAAACTTTAAAAGCAATTGAAGAAGCTGCAGCATATCCAGGTCCATCGGTAATTATTGCCTACTCACATTGTGGGGAACATGGTTATGACCTAAAAGATGGAGCCTCGCAGCAAGAAAAGGCAGTTGCCTCTGGGTATTGGCCATTGTTTAGGTTTAACCCTGCAAAACCAAAAGGAGAGAAGTTTAGACTTGATTCGAAACAGCCAAGCTTACCGTTGAGAGATTTCATGTACAATGAAACACGATTTTCTAGAGTGGTTAAAAATGATGCGACATTGGGAGCTTCACTGCTTAAACAGGCACAAGAAGAAGTTGAAACAAAATGGGAGCGTCTCGAGCTTTATAAGAAGATGTAGTCTAAACTTACATGTGCTTCTTCTTCATTATTAAAAGAAACTTAATTCTGAAGAAGAAGCATATCTAGACATTCCTATCTTCATTAAAAAAAGAAATATTAAATTTTAAAAATTATGAAAGAAAAAGCACTTACACTATTCAAAGACGCCTTTGAAAAATTAGACCAAGCGAATACCGAAATAAGCAGACCAGAAGAAGATATCGTTTCATATTTAGTCTGCAAGAATGCTCAAGTCGCCATTGAAAATTACCTAAAAGGGTTTTTGTTTCAAAATGGCCTTGACGCAAGTAATTATAGTACAATTGATGCATTGTTCGAGCAGTGTAAACGAATCAATACTAAATTTGAAAAAATAAAATTATCTACAATTAATTGCAAATCGGAAGAATTCAATACTGCCTATTGCAATGATATTACTAGAGTTAGTAATTGTTTCAATATTGCCAACGATTTGGATACGTTTCTTAGAGAAGAGGAAATTATTGCCTAGCAAACTAGGACTCCGGAGCCAATTCAACTTTAAGACCATCCATTCCTGGATTCATTTGAATTTGGCAACCAAGCCTACTCGTTGTTCTTACGTTAAATGCTTCAGATAACATGGCATCCTCGTCATCACTAATTTCAGGAAGTTGGTGATCGCTATCAACATAGCACTGACAAGAAGCGCACATTACCATGCCACCGCATACGCCTATCGTACCTTCTGGAGCAAGCTCGTTCGATTTAACGATCTCCATCAAGTTCATATTCATATCGGTTGGAGCGGTAATTTCATGAGAAATCCCCTGACGGTCCACAACAGTAATATTTATATCAATCATAACTTAAATAATAGCTTTTATAACGGCTTTGGGAGCCTCTTTCTTTGAACCATCAAATCCTTGTACGCCACCAACGGTAGTATACTTCATAACAAATCGTTTATCTGGAAATATTCTTTTATAAGCACTCTGACACATTAATGTAGCTTCATGAAAGCCACAAAGAATTAGTTTTAACTTCCCAGGATAGGTATTTACATCCCCTATAGCATAAATTCCAGGTATGTTCGTCTGATAATCCAGAGCATTGTCTACCTTAATAGCATTCTTCTCAATTTCCAATCCCCAATCTGCTATTGGTCCAAGTTTTGGTGATAAGCCAAACAAAGGAATAAAATGGTCACATTCAACAATAATATCTTGATCTTCTCTATTAATTACAACTCCTTCAACCTTGGATTTTCCCTTAAGTGCAACGACTTCTGCTGGAGTAATTATTTCAATTTTTCCTATGTTTTTTAACTCCTGAACCTTTTCTACACTGTCTAAAGCCCCACGAAATTCATTCCTTCTATGGACTAAAGTTACGCTGTCGGCCACATCCGACAAGAAGATACACCAATCGAGCGCCGAATCTCCTCCACCCGAAATAACCACTTTTTTTGAGCGATAAAATTCCGGATCTCGTATTATATATTCTACCCCATTCCCTTCAAATTTCTCGATGGATTCAATAGGAGGTTTTCTTGGCTCGAAACTCCCCAATCCCCCCGCAATAGCAACAACGGGAGCCTGATGCTTCGTCCCTTTCGACGTTGTTACTATAAATGAGCCATCTTCTAGTGCTTCGATGGTTTGAGCGCGTTCACCCAACGTAAAGCCAGGCTGAAAAGGCTCAATTTGCTTCATAAGGTTATCTACCAAGTCACCTGCTAATATTTCAGGAAAAGCTGGGATATCATAAATTGGCTTTTTTGGATATATTTCCGAACATTGGCCGCCTGGTAGGGGTAAAGCATCAATTAAGTGACATTTTAGCTTTAATAATCCAGCCTCGAAAACAGTAAAAAGACCCGTAGGTCCTGCTCCAATTATAAGTATGTCAGTCTTTATCATCTAAAATGAACAATATTTATATTGGTCTAAAAATCTTATTTCTTTCCCTTTCATTAAGCAATAACTATACGGTCTATTCTATGTTAATTACACTTTCAATTTGTGGGGCATGCTTTTTAATAGTCATCTCTACCCCACTTTTTAAGGTCATTTGGTTTACAGAACATCCCACGCAAGCACCTTCTAATTGTACCTTAACAAATTTATCATCGTCAATTGAAACTAAAGAGATATCTCCTCCATCACTTTGAAGAAAAGGTCGGATCTCATCCAACGCAGCTTCTACTTTTATTATTAACTGTTCTGTTGTCATATTATTTTTTTACAGCACTGCAACCTGCCATTGTTGTAATTTTGATCACTTCAGTTGGGGGTAACGCTTCGTTTCTGCGAACAGTTTCTTGTACAACATTTTTTGTAATACTCTCGAATGCTGCTTCTATAATTGTATCAGTTTGCAAGGCTGCTGGTCTTCCTGCATCCCCAGCTTCACGTATACTTTGAACCAATGGAACTTCACCTAGAAAAGGAACTTCTAAGTCTTCAGCTAAATTCTTCGCCCCTTCCTTTCCGAAGATATAATACTTATTTTCAGGAAGCTCTTCTGGAGTAAAAAATGCCATATTTTCAATAATCCCTAGAACTGGCACATCGATATTCTCCTGCCTAAACATTGCAACTCCCTTACGAGCATCTGCTAATGCAACTGTTTGTGGAGTACTAACAACAACAGCTCCTGTTATTGGTAAAGACTGCATAATACTCAAGTGAATATCTCCTGTCCCAGGAGGTAAATCAATAAGCATAAAATCAAGATCTCCCCAAGCCGCATCAAATATTAACTGATTCAATGCTTTTGCCGCCATAGGGCCTCTCCAAATTACAGCCTGATCGGGTTCCGTAAAAAACCCTATTGATAAAATCTTAACTCCGTAATTCTCAATAGGCTTCATTTTACTTTTCCCATCAACATTAATGGATAAAGGTTTTTCTTTTGCCACATCAAACATAATAGGAATTGACGGGCCATAAATATCCGCATCCAAAACCCCAACTTTAAAGCCCATTTTTGACAAGGTAACCGCCAAATTGGCCGTAACTGTAGATTTACCAACACCTCCTTTTCCTGAGGCAACAGCAATAATATTCTGAATTCCCGGTATTGGCTTTCCTTTAATAAGGTTTGGGTTTTGTGCCTCTGGTGGAGCTTCCACTTTAATATTAACTACGACCTTAGCATCTTTAAAAACCTTTTCCTGAATCACTTTTATTACATCAGTTTCAGCCCTTTTTTTTATGTGCAATGCAGGAGTTTTTAATACTAAATCAACGATTACTTCGTCTGCGAAAGTGACAACGTTTTGAACTTGCCCACTATCAACCATGTCTTTCCCTTCCCCGGCAACGGTTATCGTTTTTAAGGCATTGAGTATATCCTGTTTATTAATTTTCATCTTTATTATTAATACGAATTTTAGTACGTCCGAAATAATATCGGAAGTTAATTATGAAACCATTTTTGAAGGCTTTTCGCTTTTCAAATATGCTTTAACCTAATTTAGATTTATTCTAAAGTACAAATATAGTTGATAAAACTCGGAAAAGGAAAAGCTAGTATTGATTTGATTTATGAAAGAATAGTTAGAAGTAAAACTCCTAAGTGCAATGCCTGCCTTTTCGAATCTTACAATTCTTTCATAGGATCCCAAAAAAGTTTTTCAAAGTCTTGAACTTTAAGATCTACGACTTCGACACCCTCACTTTCTAATAGCTGTTGCATCAGATTCGTCCCCTCAAAATGATGTTTTCCACTTAATAAGCCAACTCTGTTCACTACCCTATGAGCCGGAACACCAGGGTCTTTATGTGAAGCATTCATCGCCCACCCCACCATTCTCGCACTTCCTGAAGCTCCTAAATATTTAGCAATAGCACCATAAGACGTTACCTTTCCGTATGGAATTAATTTTGCAACCTCATGAACTTTAAAGAAAAACCCTTGCGATGACGACATTAAAGTTCTTTTAATATTTTCAGGAATGTAACAATAGAAATTGCCCCAGTTATCAAACCAATTACGTAATTCATATTTACTTTAATTCGCATACTATCTTTTTTCTGTTTGAAAAACTGTATGTATAAAAATAACATTGCAAATGTTCCAATACCTGATCCCAATACTGCGGCAATAAGTTCAGGCTGCGAAAAAGCAAACATTCCGAATCCAGAAAAAGTTATGCTAATATAAACCCAATATGGCAAGGGTAGTAAATTAAGTATCCCTAAAAGCATTCCGTAAAAAAATCTATTTGTTTTGGAATGATTTACATTTTCAGGAATTTCACGCCTAGTGTCTTTTGCAATAAAAAAGAAATAAATTGTAATACAGATAAATATTCCTAATGCAACCTTTTGCAACATATTTACTACCTCTGGATGTTGATCGAGGTATTTTGCAAATTGCAACGCAACATATGTTTGAATTAAAACTGTGACGCACACCCCAATAGAAAAGAGCACAGCAGCCTTTCGACCCTCTTTTATACTAATCTTAGCTGCTGACATATTAAGTAGACCCGGAGGTGCAACGCCAACGAATGCAGCAATAAAACCTACTAGAAAATTAATTAATACAGACATTAAGGGTTTTTATATGGTGAATATAACGAATTAAGTATAACGAAATTTAAATCGCAGGTAGGTGATTTTTTTATTTTTTTCCAAATATTGAGATTCATAAAACGTCTGAATCCTAGTCACGTCATCCGGTGCATGATCGGTTCCGTAGACATCGTGATGTGAATATTCTATTTCTTCCTCTAAGCCATGCAATAGTCCGAGTGTATATCCGTGCATAAATTCACTGTCCGTTTTTAAATGAACAACTCCTTCCGGCTTGAGTACTTTTTTATATTTCTGTAGAAATTGAAAATTTGTGAGCCGATGTTTCGTGCGCTGATATTTTATTTGCGGATCGGGGAAGGTTATCCAAATTTCATCGACTTCATTCTCGGCAAATAAAAGGTCGATTAGCTCTATTTGGGTCCGCATAAAACCAACATTGGTAAGATTTTCTTCGAGTGCTGTCTTGGCACCCCTCCAAAATCGAGCCCCTTTAATATCGATTCCTAAAAAATTCTTTTCAGGGTGCAGTCTTGCAAGGTTAACCGAATATTCTCCCTTACCACAACCTAATTCAAGGACAATTGGGTGTTCATTTTTAAAGAAGTTCTTCTTCCAGTTTCCTTGAAGTGATAATAAATCATTTACAGCTTCCTCTCTTGACGGCTGCACTACATTCCCAAATGTTTCATTCTCCCTAAAACGTTTCAATTTATTCTTACTTCCCACCGCTATATTTTTTTTTGCGAAATTAAGGAAATAATAACTGGCGGGTATTATTAGTACTTTTGTTTTCTATTTTATCTAATGTTAAAACCTTGACTAAAAAAACCATTCTTGTCGCTCCTCTGTTCTGGGGGTTAGGTCATGCAGCGCGCTGTGTTCCTATCATCAAGGAACTACTCTCACATAATTACAATGTGCTATTGGGTTCTGATGGGGATGCTTTGTTATTTCTTCGGAAAGAATTTCCGTCCTTATCGTTTATTGAATTACCTTCCTATAATATTGTTTACCCAAATAAAGGGAGTTACTTTAAGTGGAAGATGTTTCTCAACACACCTGCTATTCAGAAAGCAATTCTTTCAGAAAAAAAAATAGCTAAAGAACTTGTTTCTGAATCCAAAATCGATGGTATCATCAGTGACAACCGTTTCGGACTAAGAAATAAGAACGTACCCTCTGTTTTTATTACCCATCAACTGAATGTTCTTAGCGGGAATACAACCTTTCTAAGCAGCAAAATACATCAAAGCATCATAAACAAGTTCGACCAGTGCTGGGTCCCTGACATAGACTCTGAAAAGAACCTCAGCGGCAAACTTGGGCGTTTAAAGAAGCCAATGAGTTCGATAAAATACATCGGGCCCCTAAGCAGGTTTCAAAAGAAAAAGATCCCTGTAAAAAATGATATTCTAGCGCTCATCTCGGGGCCTGAACCACAACGAACGTTTTTTGAAAACAAACTAATAGATGCCTTCAAGTTTTCAGATAAATCAATTGTATTAATACAAGGAGTTATTGAAGAAGAGCAGAAAAAACGAACCATAGGTAAAGTTTGTGTTGTGAATTACATGTTGAGTGCAGAATTAGAAAGGACCATAAACGAAAGTGAGGTTGTCGTTTCTCGCTCTGGCTACACAACTATTTTAGACCTAGCAGCACTTAACAAAAAAGCATTTTTTATTCCAACTCCTGGGCAATACGAGCAAATATATTTGGCTAAGCGACTTACTAGTTTAGGTATAGTGCCTTCTTGTAAACAAGATAATTTCAATATGAAGCAATTAGATGAAATACAAAGTTATAGCGGATTAAATAGCTTTAAAACAACGTATAATTTCAAAACTTTATTTAGCCTTTTCGAGGGTAAATGAAAATTCAGATCCAATACCAACTTGACTCTCAACATAAACTCGTTCATCATGAGCATCTATTATATGTTTTACAATGGATAAACCCAAACCGCTGCCGCCTACAGATCGAGAACCACTTTTATCCACACGATAAAAACGCTCAAATATTCGAGGCAAGTGAGAACTATCGATACCTTCACCATTATCAGTTACACGAATAATGACTTTATTTCTAACGAGGTTTTCAATGCTCACTTCGGTGGTTCCATCTTGTTTACCATATTTAATAGAATTATCTATTAGGTTGGTCAAGACTTGCTGTATCCTTTCTCTGTCTCCATAAACATAAACAAGCTTTTTTATGCTGATGTCAGATATGAGAGAAATATTCTTATTTGCCGCTTTCATTTCTAAAATATTGAATACGTCATGAACCAATTCAACAATATTGAAACGCGCCTCTTCCAATTTTATACCACCAATTTCCAGTTGGGTAATCAAATCTAAATCCTTTACAATATAAATGAGCCGCTCAACCCCCTTAATTGCTCCTTTTAAATATTTTTTTCGAGTACCCTTATCCATTTTTGGGCCATCCAATAACGTCTCGATGTATCCTTGTACCGTAAATAATGGTGTTTTAAACTCATGAGAAATGTTTCCAATAAATTCTCTTCTATAGTTTTCCCGAATTTTTAGAGTTTCTATTTCTAACTTTTTATCGCGGGCAAATCGTTCCACATCCTTTGTAAGTGTTGTTAAATCTGTTGTAATTTGTCTTTGACTAAAGTCGGTAGCCTCCAACAAGGTAAGATCATCGTATATTATTTTAATTCGCCTGTAGATAAATCGTTCGACCCGGTTTTGAATAATGAAAAAAGAAAAAACATAACATATCACTGCAAAGCCAAGTAAAATCCATAAACCCCCAGTTTTTGAAAAATAAAAAAAGACACCCATAACAAGTGTCAAACAAATCGTAATAAAGGTTGCCGTATAGGCCGCAAACTCGTATGTTTTTCTAAAATTTTTAACCACTATAACACAAATTTATACCCAACTCCTTTTACAGTTTTAAACTTATCATCTCCAATCTTCTCTCTCAGTTTTCTAATATGTACATCTATTGTTCTACCGCCGACAATTACCTCATTACCCCAAACTTTGTCCAATATTTCTTCTCTCTTAAATACTTTTCCAGGCTTAGATGCTAAAAGGGATAGTAACTCGAACTCTTTTCTTGGCAAAATTATTTCTAAATTGTTCAGGATGATTTTATACTCTTCTCGATTGATAACCAAATCTCCCAATTTTATATTTGGTTCTTCTTCGTTCGTTTCTTTAAAACGACGCAACAAGGCTTTTACTTTACTTACTAGAACTTTAGGTTTTATAGGCTTAGTAATATAATCATCTGCACCCGCATCAAAACCAGCCATTTGCGAATAATCTTCTCCACGTGCGGTTAAAAAAGTGATAATGGTTTCCGACATTTCCGGATATGTTCTAATCCTTTGACAGGCCTCAATACCATCCATTTCCGGCATCATTACGTCCAAAATAATTAAATGCGGGAGGTGTTTTTTTGCTGCTGAAATCGCTTTTATTCCATTTGTTGCAGTAAATATCTGATACCCTTCGGATGAAAGATTATACCCAACTATTTCGAGGATGTCTGGCTCGTCGTCTACCAATAAAATTCGAATATCCTTCTTCTTCATATTCTTAAGTTCATTTCCAATTTATAAATATAATATTTAATCCTCTTGCCATGCGGTTTATTTACAATTGTTAACGTTTAAGTAACATAGGCTATTCTCAAAGTTTCTTATTATATTTATGGCTAGTAAGGTTTACATCAACTTCCCTCCATTGACTAAATAATGTCTTCTTGTATTATTTGGTCAATTTTAAACCTTTATATTATGATCAAGTTTTATTTTTCATCAATCCTATTTATTTGTTCTATGTCCCACGCACAACTGGCATTCACCAGTTTTGAAGAAGCTCCTGTTTTCTCCATTGATTACACCGACACCGGAGACGCGGCAGTGCCTCACGATTTAATTAACAATACAGATGAACCTCTCGTAGATTACACTTCTGTAAATCAAGAAATGGGGTTCAATGCTCGTTACGAACCCTATAGCAGTCCCGGAGACGGATTAACAGACGGCGATTTGGTTGGGGTCACAGATTCACCTCCTAATTCGACATCGCCATTCCCTAGCGGGCAGCAAGGCTATGAGATTAGTGATGTAGACGGCAATTTTATTCTAGAATTTGACACTGTGATTGCCACTTCACCAACAATTTCGATTGACTATTACATTAGTGAAACAGGCTATGAAGGTGATGGCACAAGCAATACCTCGGGCTCCGATCGGTTGCGTATCTACATAAAAAATCTAGGTGATAATATAGAATATGACCTACTAAATACGACCGGAAATGACATCAATGACTTAGGAATTGAAGGGAACTGGACTACAGTTTCTTTTTCCATTGAAGACAGCCCGAATATAAATGTGCAACTAATAATTGAAGCCAGAACGAATTCTGGTTCTGAAGCCTTTTTCTTTGATAATATCGTTTTTGAACAGCTTTTAGGTGATCGAGAATTTGACAGTGACGATTTCACATTATTTCCAAATCCAGCCAAAGAAAGTTATGTAAATATCAGTTCTGAAATAAACGGAATACGCAAAGTAAGCGTTTTTAATGTACTGGGTCAGCAGGTGATGAACACCTTTTTAACCTCAGACAGATTAGATATCTCTAAACTTAATCGCGGGATCTATTTTGTTGAAATTGAAAATGGGCAGGCTACAACAACTAAAAAATTAGTAATTAATTAGTTCTCCATAATACCTGTAATTTAAGAGCCTCTATTTTCGTAGAGGTTTTTTTATTCCCTACTTTTGACATAGATTTTTCTGAAACTACACCATGTTAGAAACGGCCATTTTCTCGATTAAAAGCTGCGAAGATTTCGAGCGTCTTGCTATTGAAATTTTCCGCTATCAATATGAAAATGCGATAGTATACAGACAGTTTTGTGATTTCTTGAAAGTGTCTCCAGCGTCCGTAAAAAAAATTGAGGACATCCCATTTCTTCCTATTCAGTTTTTTAAAAGTCATCGTGTCATTTCTAAGCTAGCATCCGAAAGCACTACCTTCACAAGTAGCGGCACAACTGGCAGTATTACAAGTAAACATCACGTTTCGGATCTAAGTCTGTACGAAAAAAGTTTTTTAAAAACTTTTGAATTAATCTACGGGAATCCATCGCAATATGCAATTCTCGCCTTACTTCCGTCCTACATAGAGAGAGGAGGATCTTCACTTGTTTATATGGCCGATCGCCTTATCAACGATAGTAGTAATGAGCACAGTGGGTTTTATTTAAGGGACATCAATGCCCTAATAGAAAAATTAACATTTCTTGAAAGAACCAATCAAAAAACAATTTTAATAGGCGTTTCATATGCATTATTGGACCTTATTGAAAAACAAAAGTTCAGATTGAAAAATACTATTGTTATGGAAACGGGGGGTATGAAGGGAAAACGACAGGAGATGATAAAAGAGGAACTCCATGCCATCTTAAAAAAAGGCTTTGGTTTAGACCAAATTCATAGTGAATATGGAATGACCGAACTCCTATCTCAAGCATATTCGAAAGGCGAAGGTATTTTTTACACACCACCATGGATGAAAATATGCACCCGAGATACAGAGGATGCTTTGTCATTTGTTAAAGGTAAAACAGGAGGCATCAACGTAATCGATCTTGCTAATTTGCATTCCTGTTCATTCATAGCTACTCAGGATTTAGGACGAATTAGAGAGGATGGAGGTTTCGAAGTTTTAGGTAGATTTGATGCAAGCGACATAAGAGGATGTAATCTAATGGTGCAATAATGATCAAAAAGCCAATGACAAATTCCGATGGCTGTCTATGGATATTTATAGCTATAGTGGCAACAGTAATAGGGTTTGGCATTATTAAAATCGTTTCCGGATTACAGGATATTCCCGCTATTTTATTAGCAATTATTTTCGCCATTTTTATTACTATTAAATTCGTGGGCAGGCCTTCTGGTCGAATGATGCTTCGCCAGAGTCTTTTCTTAGTAGTTTTTTTCTTCGGAATTAAACTCATTGGCGGAATATTTCTAAATATCATACAGACCGTGTCAAGAGAAAGCGCAACCTTTTCAGAAAAAGAAATTGTAACCGCTGCTATTTTAATCGAAGATAGCGATACCATTCCTGTCTATACTAGCATGCGATCTTGGAAAGACAATCTTGGAAATAATTTCTACGGTGCCCTAACAGTTAGGCAACCTGATTACCTCAAACTGCAGTATTCAACAAAAAACTATAGGCCATCTTCTAACCAAAATTTCTGGGGAGGATTATATGCTTATATGGACAAAACAGATACTCCGAGCTTAGACTTAGTAATGGCAACCTTTACTGGAATAAACGCAGAGAAGCAATTAAACCAAATGGAATTTGCTGAAATGGTTGTAAGCTGTATTCAGGATATTCCATATTCCTTTGTTTTTCAAGATGCCTGTTTCCCCGCTGAAAATTATGAAGATTCAATCAAAGACACCCTCGAAGATTGCCCCGAATGTTGCATCGGAAATGTGCTATTCGGCATACAGAATCCAATTTCCTTTATAAAGAATTTAAAAGGTGACTGTGATACAAGAACAGTACTTATTTATTCAATCTTAAAGTATTTCAACTACGATGTAGCAATCCTGAACAGTGATTTTTACCGGCATTCCATTATAGGTCTAAATATCCCGGGGAGTGGAAAAACCAAATTGTATAAAGGAAAAAAATACATTTTATGGGAAACAACGGCCAAGTACTATTCTGCTGGAGTATTGCCCCGTAACTTTAGTGACATTAGACATTGGAATGTAGTTCTAACAAGTAAATAACAATTTTATGAATACGCAACTCTTTGGCCTCGCCCTACTAGAAATTATACTTACAATCACCATATCGGTCGTAGTCTTCTTTACTTCTTATAAAATATTGAAAATGCTCTTTTTCAAAAATCAAGATATCAGTGGTGAGAATATTGCCTTTACTATTTTTACTTCGGGAATTTTTCTTTCTATCGGACTCATATTAAGTGAAATATTACCATCCATAAGTAATATTATTCGGCTTTCTACAACACAAAGTGAAACAATAGACACCTTTGAAATTGCAAAATATTCAGGTCTATATTTGTTTATTGGTTTTATCATAGCGGTCATAATAAATAGCTCTGTCTTTTTATTATTCTCCGTTCTCACAAAAAATGTAAATGAATTTAAAGAAATCCAGCGCAATAACATCGCTGTCGCCATTTTAGTAGTTTCTATTTTAATTAGTATTACCCTAATTGCAAAGGATGGAATTGCACTGCTTATTAGCTCTTTAATTCCTTACCCAGAGGTCACAAATTTTTTGTAATTCTCTGTAAGTCATAAGTCTTTTTTTCGTCAAAACCAATCAGAATAAAACCCATGAAAACAGTTGCAACTTTCTTATTACTTTTAATAAGCGTCAATCTATTATCTCAAGAACATGTAAACCTTAAAAAAGGGTATGCCGCCGAAGGCTATGACGTAGTTGCTTATTTTTCAAATGAAGCAAAAGAGGGTAGCAAAGAGTTTCAGTCGGTTTATCAAGGAGTAAAATACAAATTTTCATCACAGGAAAATCTTTCAAAATTCAATGAAAACCGTAAAATATATGTTCCACAATATGGTGGTTTTTGTGCGTACGCCATTGCAGAAAAAGGGGAAAAGATAAGTGTAAACCCAAAAGCATTTCAAATAATTGACGACAAGTTATATCTTTTTTATAACTCATGGGGGGTAAATACGTTAGAGAAATGGAATGAACAAGGGCCAGATGCCTTGCAAATAAAGGCAGATGACAATTGGAAGAGTATTGTGAAGAAGGGAGGATAAGACCCTATTTCATAATTTGGTTGGTTAGTTGAGGGAGCCCCTATTATTTTATCTATAGGGGTTCCTTTTTGCATTAAACGATTCTCAAAATAAACTTAGATTTCTTGCCTCGTTCTAGTAAAACAAATCTATCCTTAATAAGATCGTCTGGTGTAATAATATAACCTTCACTAACTTTTGACATATTCACCGAGATAGAATTCTCTTTTAGAGCTCTTCTGGCTTCGCTATTAGATTTCAAGAAACCTGTTTTCTCAGCAAGGGCCCCGATTATATCCAAACCATCCGAAATTAAATTCATTGAAAGTTCTACCATAGGAACCCCATCGAAAATATCCAAGAAAGTTGCTTCATCCAATTTTCTAATATCTTCAGATTTAGTTTTACTAAAAAGGACCTCCGATGCTTTGGCAGCATTTTCATATGCTTCTAAACCATGTACAGTCGTTGTCACTTCTTTTCCTAAGCGTTTTTGAAGCAGGTACTTATGTGGAGCTTCCTTATGTTCTGAAACAAGATTATCGATAGTTTCTTTATCTAGAAACGTAAATATCTTTATATATTTTTCGGCATCATCATCACTTGTATTTAACCAATATTGATAAAACTTATAAGGAGAAGTTCGTTTTGAATCCAACCATACATTCCCACCTTCACTTTTTCCAAACTTGCTTCCATCACTTTTAGTAATGAGCGGACACGTAAGTGCATACCCTTTGCCCGAATCAATTCTTCTAATCAATTCGGTTCCCGTGGTAATATTTCCCCATTGATCGCTTCCTCCCATTTGGAGTGTACAGTCATGAGCTCTAAATAAATGCAAGAAATCGAACCCTTGAACAAGCTGATAGGTAAATTCAGTAAAAGACATCCCTTCTGCGTTTTCACCCGTTAGTCTACTTTTAACAGAATCCTTAGCCATCATATAATTTACCGGTATATGCTTCCCAACATCCCGTATGAAGTCTAAAAAGGAAAAATCCTTCATCCAGTCATAATTGTTGACCATTATGGCTTCATTTTCAACTCCCGAAGTAAAATCTAAGAAGCGAGATAATTGCTCTCTTACACATTCTTGGTTATGCCTTAATGTTTTCTCGTCTAATAAATTCCGCTCACTTGATTTTCCCGATGGATCCCCAATCATACCTGTAGCACCGCCAACCAAGGCTATAGGCCGATGCCCACAGCGTTGATAAAAAGACAACAACATAATCGGAACTAGATTACCGATATGAAGCGAATCTGCCGTTGGATCAAAACCAATATAGGCTGAGCGCATCTGTTCCATTAAATGCTTGTCCGTTTCAGGCATTACATCGTGAATCATTCCTCGCCATTGTAGCTCTTCAGTGAAATTCTTTAGTTGCATTTTTTAAGTTTCCGCAAAGATAGACGGATACTTTAAAAAAGGAAAGAGTATTACAAAAAAGACTATTTTTGAATTCATGATTTTAGTTACCGGTGGTACAGGTTTAGTGGGTTCACATTTGTTGTATTTTCTTCTGAAAGAAGGTCATACTGTTCGGTCTATTCGTCGTAAATCTAGCGATCTTAAGGCTGTACAGGACGTTTTTTCTTTTTGTGCTGAAACTTCCGAAATTGGAGCGCATTTATTTCATAAAATTGAGTGGGTAGATGCAGATATTACTGAAATCCCATCTCTTTCCGAAGCTTTTATAGGAATAACACATGTGTATCACGCGGCAGGATTTATAAGCTTTAAATCCGTAGACTACGCAAAACTTAAAAAAACGAATATTGAAGGCACAGCCAACGTTGTGAATCTCTGTTTAATCAATAATATTGAGAAGTTGATTCACGTAAGTTCGATTGCAACCTTGGGTAAGGAAGACAATGGAAATTTAATTTCTGAAAAAAAAGAATGGAATCCTGAAAATGATAACAGCGTGTATTCCATTTCGAAATATGGTGCCGAAATGGAAGTTTGGAGGGCTAGCCAGGAAGGGTTAGACGTAGTGATAGTAAATCCAGGAGTTATTATCGGATCTGGTCATTGGAATAGCGGCAGTGGTGTGATTTTTAATTCAGTTGCCAAAGGAATCCCTTTTTATACCACAGGTGGAATTGGTATTGTTGACGTTGAAGATGTTGTAAAGGCCATGGTACTGCTAATGAAGAGTCAAGTGGTAAATAAATCTTTTGTTTTAGTTGGTAAAAATATTTATTTCAGAGAATTACTTTCAGAAATTGCTTCGAATTTAAATAAAAAGTCTTCAAATAAAAAAGCCCCCAAATGGGCCCTTATGTTATTTAGCAAATTTGATTGGATGTTTGCTTTGCTTCTGGGGAAAGGTCAAAAATTACCAAAATCGACTGTTCACTCTCTCTACAACATATCATTCTACGATAGCTCGAAAATTATCAACGAATTAAGTTTCAGCTTTACTCCTCATAAAGAAACTCTTGCGCGAGTAGCCCAAAATTATTTGCACAAGATCAATAAACAGCTAAGATAAGTCATTCCTAATTTGCGTCTATTCCATCGTTTTAGAATCTATTAACTTTGGCACTATAGTTAAAGAGTCCTTTTTCTTTAAGTCCAGAACGTCCTTTTTATCTACTAGTGTGTCTTTCTGAACGATTAGAGTTGTATCTCTATTTGCTTCAATAATACTATCTTGAATCAGTTTAGCTTTCAATTCTTCTGCATACTCAAGTAACAAACTATCGGCCTCTACTTTCATGAGAACCATTCGTTCTTCAACTTTAGTAAAGAGTTTCTTATATGCGTTCAAATTCGATGTATAATAGGCGTTACTTTCAACAAATTGGAGGCTGTCAATATTGAACTTTCTAAAAAAAAAGGAATCTAATTTTATCTTTTGCTCCATAATAGTCCTGTTATCAAAACTTCGGGCCGCATTAATAAGATAGACTTCCGTAAGAACCTGAGCCATTTGGTCTTCAGGTATTAAATTCACGGGTATTTCCGGGCGTTTCACATCTTGGCAACACCACAGAGTTAAAGTCAATACTAAAACCACTATATATTTCATTATCGGTTAAATGTTAATCGCTCTGAAACCTTCTTTTTGTTGTACTTCCCATTGCTAAAAACAAGAACACCATTCACAAAAGTATGTGTCACTCTAGATTTGAAAGTTGTTCCTTCAAATGGGGACCACCCGCATTTATAACCTATATTTTCCTTATTTACTGTCCAAGGTGCCGTTGGGTTTACCAATACTAAATCTGCCTTATAGCCTTCCCTAATAAAGCCTCTTTCTTTTATTTGAAACAAAATCGCAGGATTATGAGATGTTTTCTCAACTAATTTTTCAACCGAAATATATCCCTTGTGATGCATTTCGAACAAGGCGTCCATGGCGTGTTGCACTAGAGGCCCCCCAGAAGGTGCTTTCGTATAAACTTGATTTTTTTCTTCAATTGTATGAGGTGCGTGATCGGTAGCGATTACATCTATTCTGTCATCGTTTAGTGCTTTCCACAAACCATCCTTATCCTTTTGTGTTTTCACTGCAGGATTCCATTTTATCCTAGTCCCCTTAGTCTTGTAATCCTTATCGGTGAAATATAGGTGATGAATACAAACTTCAGCTGTAATTTTCTTCTCCGCTAGAGGTAATTTATTACTAAAAAGGTGTGTTTCTTTTTCAGTAGACAAATGGAAAACATGTAATCTCGCCCCTGTTTTCTTCGCCAATTCAATTGCTCTTGAAGACGAAAGATAGCAAGCTTCCTCACTTCTAATCTCTGGATGCATTTCAATAGGAATATCATCTCCATAAATAGAGACATACTTCTCTAGATTTTTTTTAATCGTAGTTTCATCTTCGCAATGTACCGAAATAAGTAGATTCGTTTTGCTAAATATTTCTTCTAAAATTACTGGATCATCCACAAGCATATTTCCAGTTGACGAACCTAAAAACACTTTTAGCCCAGCGACTTTTGTCTCATCAACTTTTAAAATTTCTTCTAAATTATCGTTGGTTCCGCCAAACATAAATGAATAATTAGCCCAGGAAGTTTCACTAGCAATCCTAAATTTATCTTCCAATAGTTCAATAGTGGTTGCCTGGGGCACAGTATTTGGCATTTCTATAAACGAGGTAATCCCTCCAGCAACCGCTGCCTTTGATTCGGTAGCAATAGTCGCTTTATGCGTAAGCCCAGGTTCCCGGAAATGCACTTGATCATCAATCATTCCAGGCACCAAATAATGGCCATCCGCATCAATCACCTTAGTGTTGGACGATTTTACACTAATACTTTTTGCAACTTCCGCAATACGGTCGTCTTGTATAAGAACGTCTCCTCTAAGAATTTGTCCTTCATTAACTATCCGCGCGTTTTTTATTAAAGTAAGATTCATTATATATCTAGGATGTTAAATAAACTTTTTAATCTCATTGTGATGACTCCGAATATAGCTTCAGAAATTATTCCTGAACTCATTTTAGACTCACCTTTAGTTCTATCTGTGAAAATCACAGGCACCTCTTTTATCTTAAAGTTACTTAAATATGCCTTATATTTCATCTCAATTTGAAATGCATATCCAACAAATTTAATTTTATCTAAGTTAATTTTTTCTAGAATTGCGCGTCGGTAACATATAAATCCCGCCGTAGTGTCATAAATCTTCATTCCTGTAATTAATCTTACATACCTTGAAGCTAGCCATGACATGAGTACCCTACTCATGGGCCAATTCACAACATTAACACCGGTCACATATCGTGATCCGATGGCCATATCATAACCGTCTTTATCACAGGCACTTAATAGATGTATAAGATCATTTGGATCGTGTGAATGATCGGCATCCATCTCAAAAACATATGAATAATCTCTTGCTAACGCCCATTTAAACCCAGCTATATAGGCAGTCCCCAATCCAAGTTTGTCCGGTCTTTCCAACAAAAATATGCGTCCTGGAAAAGCCTCCATCTGCCTTTTTATAAGAACCGCAGTACCATCCGGTGAATTATCGTCCACTATTAAAACGTCAAATTCATGCTGTAACGAAATGATATTTCGAAGCAATCCCTCAATATTTTCCAGTTCATTGTAAGTGGGTATTACCACTAAAGCTTTGGACATGCTCCAATTTTAGGGCAAATGTACCCCTTTTTAGATAAATAAATGTTAGAGAAATTCTAATACAAGGACTTTTGTCAGATTTATTTTGCAGTATATTTGCTATTAAAATATGCAATGCAATACATTGAACGTTATTCGGAATCTATTGATTGGGTTACTATTTTCTTGATGAGTTGTTTCGTTCTTTTTACTGTTGCTAAATATGCCTATCCTAAACGATTTGAAGAGTTTGTTATGCTCCCACTTAACAACAAATACTTTTTCGTGCAAGGTAAAAATGATGATCTAAAACACCCTTTTAACGTGTTGTTATTTTTGGCGCAAGTGATATCATTTTCTTTATTTATTTTTCTACTCCTAAATTTTAGAAGTCCTGATCTTAAAGAAACGAACCCATGGTTATTCCTCCAAATATGCACGGCCTATTCATTTTTTATCTTGGTTAAATTTTTAATAGATAAAATTCTCGGTTCTATTTTTAACATTGAAGCCATTGTAAATACCTACTTATATCAAAAATTGAGTTATCGAAATCTGTTGGGAATAGCTGTATTTGTTGGAAACTTGATCTTTTTTTATGTTGCAGAGCCATCGATGGTATTCATCTTGATTTTTTTGAGCTTTCTATTGATTTTAAACTTCTTTACATTGTTCAATAGTTACAAATCATTTGGCAAGACGATTTTAGCTAATTTCTTCTATTTTATTTTGTATCTTTGCGCACTTGAAATTGCACCGTATCTTATTTTATACAAGACGTTACAATGATGCGAGATAATATTTAAAATATTGTTTGTATGAAAGTGAAAACTATTTTGGTTTCGCAACCAGAACCGAAAGTTGAAAACTCTCCATATTTTGATCTGATTGATCGTCAAAAGGTAAAAATAGACTTCGTTCCTTTTATTCACGTAGAAGGTGTTTCAGGAAAGGACGTCCGTTCTCAAAAGGTAGATCTAACTCAATACACAGCGATTATATTAAATAGCAGAAATTCTGTAGATCATTTTTTTAGAATTGCTGAAGAGCTTCGTTTTAAAGTTCCAGATTCTATGAAGTACTTTTGTCTTAGTGAAGCTGTGGCTTATTATCTTCAGAAGTATGTCGTTTACAGAAAAAGGAAAATTTACGTAGGCAAAAGAACGTATCCTGAACTTTCACCATTAATTAAGAAATATAAAAACGAAAAGTTTTTACTTCCTTCTTCAGATAAATTGAAACCGGCAGTACCTGTTCTTTTAAACGATTTGAAAATTGATTGGAAACAAGCTACTTTTTACAAAACAGTTGTCAGTGATTTAAGTGGCTTAAGAAATGTATATTACGATATTTTAGTATTTTTTAGTCCAAGCGGAATTGAGTCATTATTCGAAAATTTTCCTGATTTCGAGCAAAAAGAAACACGAATTGCGGTTTTCGGAAACACCACTGTAAAAGCGGCGGCAGAAAAAGGTCTAATTGTAAATATTCAAGCACCGACGCCAGAAACACCCTCTATGACAATGGCACTTGAAAAGTATATAAAATCAGCAAATAGTAAAAAATAATAGTTTCAAAATATAGAATAAAAAAAGGCTCGCCATAATGGCAAGCCTTTTTTCTTGTATATAACTTTATTATTAATTTGCCTTTGGTGCGCCCGCCAGAATTTCTTCATTAGCATATTCTTCAAACTCGGTAAAGTTCTCTCTAAACGACACCGCTAATTGAGTTGCCTGACTATCATAAGCCTCTTTATTTTCCCAAGTCTGTCTTGGATTTAACACCTCATCAGGAACATCTGGACAACTTTGCGGAACATCGAGGCCAAAAATTGGATGATTTTCAAAAGCTACATCTTTCAGCATTCCATCGAGGGCTGCAGTAATCATAGCTCTGGTATACTTTAATTTCATTCGTGTACCTACACCATAAGGTCCACCAGTCCAACCAGTATTAATGAGCCAAACATCTACATCCGCCTCCTTCATTTTAGTGCTAAGCATTTCAGCATACTTAGTGGGATGCAATGGCATAAATGGCGCGCCAAAACAAGCGGAAAAGCTTGGTGTAGGTTCGTTAATTCCTTCTTCTGTACCGGCTACCTTAGCTGTATATCCGCTAATAAAATGATAAGCAGCCTGACCGGGAGTTAATTTGGAAATTGGAGGTAAAACTCCAAAAGCATCAGCCGTAAGGAAAAATATATTCTTCGGATTATATCCTATAGATGGAACTTGAATATTATCGATATGCTCAATAGGGTAACTTACGCGAGTATTTTGTGTAATTGACACATCACTATAATCAACTTTCCCCTTTTTA
>Ga0075467_10000907_pt1 | contig 24203 bp, 18 predicted proteins | sample DEB08_DNA_9_FD_75067 | JGI IMG/M metagenome (GOLD analysis project Ga0075467, IMG submission 75067) | Aqueous microbial communities from the Delaware River and Bay under freshwater to marine salinity gradient to study organic matter... | ecosystem: Environmental > Aquatic > Marine > Coastal ... | reverse complement strand
TGCAGTGGAATTGTTGTTAAGAGCGGTGTAAGTGATTCGATTGTTTCAGGAACTTCTATTACATGATCTGCCAAACGTCTTACACTTGTATCACCTTTGGTTACAATACCAATTATTTTTCCTTTCCTAGCTTTAATCTCTTCTATATTACTAACAACTTTTTCATAATGCCCTTTATTTGTAGCAATAACTACAATAGGCATGTTTTCATCAATGAGGGCAATTGGACCATGTTTCATTTCTGCAGCTGGATATCCTTCAGCATGAATATAAGAAATTTCTTTTAGCTTTAAGGCACCTTCTAATGCAACAGGAAAATTATATCCACGACCTAAGTATAAACAGTTTTTAGTGTCTTTATATATCTCAGCAATTGATTTAACATAAGCATCAGATTTTAATGCTTGCTCTACCTTTTCAGGAATCATTTCTAACTCTGCTAAATGATGTCTAAAATCGGAGCTTGACATTGTCCCTTTAGCTCTTGCAAGTCTTAAAGCGATTAAGGTTAAAAGCGTAATTTGAGTTGTAAATGCTTTAGTTGAGGCTACACCAATTTCTGGTCCAGCATGTGTATAAGCCCCTGCGTTTGTTTCACGTGCAATGGATGATCCAACAACGTTACATACACCAAAAACAAATGCTCCTTTTGATTTTGCTAATTTTATTGCAGCTAATGTATCAGCAGTTTCACCAGATTGAGAAATGGCAATAACCACATCATTTTCTTTTATAACCGGATTTCTATATCTAAATTCTGATGCATATTCAACTTCAACAGGGATTCGTGCTAAATCTTCAAAAATATATTCTGCAACTAATCCTGCATGCCATGAGGTACCACAAGCAACAATAATAATTCTATCGGCATTGAGAAACTTTTTCATATTATCTTCAACGCCTGCCATTTTAATAATACCTTCCCTACTTAATAAACGACCTCTATATGTATCTCTAATTGCATGTGGTTGCTCGAAAATTTCTTTTAGCATGAAGTGTTCATAACCTCCTTTTTCAATTTGCTCTAGATTAAGTTGTAATTCCTGAACATAAGGGCTCACTAATGAATCATCTTTTATTTTTCTAAGCTTAACTTCCTTTCCTCTTCTAATAACGGCCATTTCCTCGTCTTCCAAATAGATGGCATTATTTGTGTATTCAATAAAAGGTGTTGCGTCGCTAGCAATAAAAAATTCATCTTCCCCAATTCCAATGGCTAAAGGGCTTCCTAAGCGAGCAACTACAATTTCATTTGGTTTATTTTTGTCAAAAACAGCAATTGCATAAGCACCAATAACTTGATTTAGGGCTATTTGTACCGCTTTACCAAGTTGGACATCATTGCTTATTTTGATGTCTTCTATGAGGTTTACTAAAACTTCAGTATCAGTATCTGATTTAAAAGTATAGCCTCTTTTTATGAGTTCTTCTTTTAGAGCTTCGTAGTTCTCTATGATCCCATTATGGATTATAACTAAATCTCCTGAATTTGAATAGTGTGGATGTGAATTAACATCATTAGGAACTCCATGAGTTGCCCATCGTGTATGCCCAATTCCAAGATTGCCTTTGGTAGACATTTCAGATGCAACGCGTTTTTCTAGATCATCTACTTTTCCTTTTGTTTTTGACAACTTGATATCAGTACCATCATAGAGTGCAATTCCAGCACTATCGTATCCTCTATATTCTAATCGTTTAAGGCCTTTTAAAATAATTGGATAAGCTTCACGATGACCTATGTATCCTACAATTCCACACATAAATTTTTAATTGTCAGGTTCGGTATAGTAAATGGTTAATTTAACCTTTTTTTCGTTTGTTGTATTATTACCATACAAAACAGTGCCTCGAGGCGATAAAATGACTCCAGCAGGTACTTGTTTAACTCCATCTTCATCATCTTCATTTTTAGAAGCATAGTTTGTGATAGTATTTACATTGGTTGTTACAACAAGGCCTAACTTAACATTTGATGAATCTCTTAAAATAATATTATTTAAATGCTCAGTAATTCTAACTTTGTATTTAATACCTTCTCCATCAGGCTCATCATTAACTCTTTTAAGCGGTTCTAAATGTATTACTTTAGCATTTATTTGGGAATTACTAACAGATTGATCTAAGAAATAATCAATTAGAGCTGTTTCTCTATTAGTGTCAAATAAGTAAATTCTGTCTGGCTCTTGCTCTTCACCTGACATGAGATCATGATTTACATAAAACTCTAGATAGGCCTCATTAATTAATCTTTTTTGAGTGAAAGTATCATCGCCATTATCTTCTCTAAAAGAATTTTTAAAGTATTCAAAAGCGTCAACCTGAGCTCCATTTTCGTCTTCAACAGTACCTTTAAAAAGCTCAACTATAGCCATTGAACCTTCTCCTCCCTTTAAATAGATTGTCTCATCGCCATTAACCGTATCTCCATCGGGAATTGTTATTAAATCATTATCGTACAAACTAACACTACTTCCAGAAAAATTCATTATAAATTGACCAGGCTCTGTGTCAATCTCAGAATCTGTACCTGTATCAACATCGGTTTCAATATCACTAGTATAGTAAATAGTAATATTTGTAGCAGTAGTAGATAAATTTAATAGCATCATTGTACCATCGGCATCAACAGCCTCTGCTTTTAAATATAACCCTCTGAAATGATTGATAAAATTATTTTGATTACTCAATTGTGGCTGCCCTTCTTTATTAAAAATTAATTCTTGCCAAAATGTATCATTTGGATTATCAAGATGTACTCTAATTCCAGGCGATAATCTATTTGTTACTGAAGTTACAGGATTATCATCTTCGTCTAAAACAGGATCATCATTTTCATCTAGTTCAATTTTTGTAAGTCTTATTTCATCTGGACTAGGAATAAACGCATCATTTTGATACAATAATTGTCCTTCTAATTCAGAAACACTAATCAGGTCATTTCCTGATGAAGATCCATTTGAAAAATATTTTTGTGTTTCATCAAACTCGAGGTCTGGATTGAAATCTCTCAAGAAAAAATTATTTTTATAAATGGATAATTTTATTGGTTTGTCACCAAAAATGGAATCTAATTCGTAAGTGGAGTTGCCATCTTCATCTATTTCAGTTTGTCTACTGAAATAAGGCATAGTAAATACAACAGAGTCTAAAACAATATTTTCACCAAATGAAGGATCATATGCTGTTGGAACCATTTGTCCAACAAAATTTACTGCAGAACTACCATATAAATCATCATTATAGAAACCAAGAAGATTTACAGGTAAACCATTAGTTTGAAATGGTGTTATTTTTTTATTATATGTTCTTACAGGAAAGTTTAAAAAATCTGTACTGAAATTGGATGTATTATCAGAATTTACAACGTCAGAATCTATGCTTGCGAAATCTTTTTCACAAGAAATAAAACCTGCAATTATAACTATTAACAGCGTTATGTTTTTTAGGATTGTTTTACTCGTCTTCATGTAGTTTAACTTAAAACTTTAGTATTATAAAATTCTGTATACGCCTCGGCAAAAGTATCTTGTTCTTGATATTCTAAAACAGGTTTTTCGCACTTGCTTAAGTAATCCTTTAGTTCTTCAGGAATTTCTTGAGAGCCAATTATTAAGGCGTCAGAATAATTAATTGCCACTTTCATTATGTTATTGTATGAAGGTTCCTTAAGAATAGCGATAGCTCCTTCATCAACATTATCAAATTTAATTTTATCAATCATGCCTTTATCTAACGTATCCTCAAAACTTTGATTGTATAAAGATGTAACTATTTTACTTTCTGAGAATAATGGCTCGTCTTTATAATATTCTTTTAGATATAGAGGTAATAATGAAGCCAACCAACCATGAACATGTATAATGTCTGGAGCCCAGTTTAATTTTTTAACGGTCTCAATAACACCTTTTGCAAAAAAAATGGCTCGTTCATCATTATCTGGAAACAAAATTACGTTTTCATCAGTTAAAGTTGCTTTACGTTTAAAATATTCTTCATTATCAATAAAATAAACCTGAATTCGTTCTTTTGGAATAGAAGCCACCTTTATTATTAGAGGCATATCTAAATCGTTAATTACAAGGTTTATTCCAGATAAGCGAATAACTTCATGCAGTTGATGCCTGCGTTCATTGATGTTTCCATAACGCGGCATGAATATTCGGATTTGGCCTCCTTGTTTATTTACCATTCTTGGAGCTTCAAATGACATTGAAGAAATTTCATTTTCTGGTAAATAAGGTACTACTTCCGAGGAGACATATAATATTCTCTTATCTTTCATGTGTTTAAGTTTATTTGTTTTTTAATTATCAGATATAACCTGCATACTAATCATTTCGGTAAATACTAATTTTTTAATATGCTTAATATATAAACGCTTCTGCTCTAATTTTTAGAATAAAAAACATGCAAAATTACAAAAATTATGCAGATTAACAGTAATATATTAAGTTTGCACGCTGTTAATTTTTTACTAAAGTGGAAGTATATAGAACAAAGCACGAAATAAGTGATAGAATAAAGGCTTTAAAGACTCAAAATAAACGTATTGGGTTTGTTGCTACAATGGGAGCTTTGCATAATGGCCACCTAGCTTTAGTGAAATCTGCTTTGTTGGATAACGATATTGTTGCTGTTAGTGTGTTTGTAAATCCAACACAATTTAATAATCAAGAAGATTTAGATAAGTATCCAAGAACATTAGGTCGTGATATAGATTTGCTAAAAACAGTATCTGACGATAAAATATTTGTGTTTGCGCCAACCGTAGATTCAATTTATAATGGACATACGGTTACTGAGCATTTTGATTTTGACGGATTAGAATTTGAAATGGAAGGGAAATTTCGTCAAGGACATTTTGATGGCGTTGGTACAATTGTTAAAAAACTGCTTGAAATAATTCAACCAGATAAGGCTTACTTTGGCGAAAAAGACTTTCAGCAATTACAAATAATTAAGAAATTAGTAGAAAAGCACAAAATACCTTCTGAAGTCATTGGATGTGTTATTCACAGAGAAACTTCAGGACTTGCAATGAGCTCAAGAAATGAACGATTAAAAGAAAATTATAAAAAAATAGCTCCTTTTATTTATAAAACATTAAAAGCTGCTAAACAGAAATTTGGCACAAAAAGTGTTAATAAAGTTACCGAATGGGTTGTAAGTGAGTTTGCTAAAAATGAACTTTTAGAATTAGAATATTTTATCATAGCTGATGAATATACACTTAAGCCTGTTATTAGAAAATCGAATAAAAAAACATATCGTGCATTTATTGCTGTGTATGCTGATGATATCAGGTTAATAGACAATATAGCACTAAATTAATTACCTTTGCCCAATGCAAATTCAAGTTGTCAAATCAAAAATTCACCGTGTAAAAGTTACAGGTGCAGATTTAAATTATATAGGAAGTATTACCATTGATGAAGATTTAATGGATGCTGCCAACATTATTCAAGGAGAAAAAGTTCAAATTGTTAATAATGATAATGGCGAACGTTTAGAAACTTATGTCATTCCTGGGAGAAGAAACAGTGGCGAAATCACTCTTAATGGAGCTGCCGCAAGAAAAGTTGCCGTTGGTGACACATTGATTTTAATCACTTACGCTTTTATGGATATTGAAGTAGCCAAGTCGTTTAAACCTTCATTAGTGTTTCCAGACGAAGCAACTAACTTATTAAAGTAAATTTTGAACGCAACCACCAAAAAAGCTATTAAAATTATTATTCCGCTTTTATTAGCTGTTTTTTTTGGGTGGTATACATTTTCTAAGCTTCCAGTAACAGAATTTATCCCATATTTTAAAAATGCTAATTATTATTTTATTAGTCTTGGCATTATTTTAGGAATTTTAAGCCATTTATCAAGAGCATATCGTTGGAAATACATGCTGGAACCAATGGGTTACCAACCTAAATTACCTAATAGTATTATGGCAGTTTTTATTGCTTACTTAGCGAACTTTGGAATTCCTCGCTCTGGGGAAGTACTTCGAGCGGCTGTTTTAACTAATTACGAAGACGTGCCTTTTGAGAAAGGATTTGGTACTATTGTGGCCGAACGTTTTGCGGATTTAGCAATGCTAATATTAATAATTGCAATTACATTATTTTTAGAATTTGATTACATTTATGACTTCTTTGCTGAAAAAGTTAAACCTCAAACATTAGTTCTAACATGCTTAGGGCTTTTAATAGTAGCCACTATTTTCTTTTTCTTTTTTAAAAGAAGTAAATCTAAATTTGCAGGAAAAGTTAGAGGATTTATTAATGGTTTATTAGAGGGTGTTTTTAGTATTTTTAAAATGAAGCAAAAATGGGCTTTCATTTTTCACACACTGTTTATTTGGTTAATGTATGTACTCATGTTTTATGTAACCACATTTGCGGTTCCTGAAATTAGCAACATCCCTTTTGCGGCTATATTAGTAGCATTTATTTCGGCAAGTTTTACTATAGCTGCAACAAATGGAGGAATTTTTGTGTATCCACTAGCCATTGGAGCAGCATTTTCATTATTTAATATTCCCGAAACTCCAAGCATAGCTTTTGGTTGGATTATTTGGACAGCTCAAACACTCATTATAATAATACTAGGAAGTTTGTCGTTTCTCTATTTGCCAATCTATAATAGAAAAAAATAATTGATTACCTTTCCGGTAACAAATCTCAAATCATTTTATAATGAAAAATACTGCAAAATTTTTATTACTATTTTTCTGTATTAGCACCTTGAGTGCCCAAACTATTTATGAAGAATTTGATTCTTATAAATTAGGAGAAAACCGACAAATCAAAATCCAACTTCCCAGAAACTATGAAGAAAATACAGAAAAAACTTACCCTCTTTTTGTGGTTTTAGATGGGGACTATATGTTTGAAGCTGTTGCAGGAAACGTTGATTACTATTCTTATTGGGAAGAAATGCCTGAAGCGATTGTGGTTGGTATTAATCAAATTGATAAAAGAGAAGAAGACAACTACTATTCTGAACAAAACTCGCTACCAACTGAAACAGGAGCTAGTTTTTTTGAGTTTATCACTATGGAATTACTGCCTTACATGGTCGGTAAATACAGATTGGCAGAATTTAAGATTATCGTTGGTCATGGCGAAACATCAAATTTCATTAATTATTTTATGCTGAAACCTAAGCCATTATTTCAAGCCTATATTAACGTGAGTCCGTTTTTTGCGCCAGATATGTTAACCTATATTCCAGAGCGTTTAAAACAATTTGAAACTAAAATGTTTTATTATGTTGCTACTTCTGACAATGACTTGAACCCGGTAAAAGAAGATGCAAATGCATTAAACACAAGTATTTCTGCTTTAGACAATAAAAGTGTTTTATATCATTTTGACGATTTTAAAGGGCCATCCCATTATACAACACCAGCACATGCTTTACCTAATGCCTTAGAAAGCATATTTTATGTGTTTCAACCTATAAGTAAAACAGAGTATAGTGAACGCATTTTAACTTTGGAAACGTCTCCTGTAGATTATTTGAATGAAAAGTATGAGATGATAAATGATCTTTTCGGAATAGAGAAAAAGGTATTAATAAACGATTTCAAGGCAATTGCAGCAGCAATAGAAAAAAATAAGAAATTCGAGTATTATGAAGAATTGGGAAAATTGGCTAGAAGAGATTACCCAGAAACTTTGTTAGGCAATTATTATTTAGGACGATTTTATGAAGAAACAGGTGAGCCTAAAAAAGCCATGAGAACTTATAAATCTGCTTATATATTGGAAGAAATTGGAGGTTATACAAAAGATGAAATGTTAGATAGAGCTGATACAATAAAAAGAGATTTTGGATTTTAATGGCTAAAGTAAAAACAACTTTTTTTTGCCAGAATTGTGGCACTCAATATTCTAAATGGCAAGGACAATGTACAGCTTGCAAAGAGTGGAATACTATTGCTGAAGAAGTCATTCAAAAAGCTGAAAAAAGTGATTGGAAAACGTCTAGTTCGACTTCTAAACGAGTATCAAAACCATTGTTAATTAATGAAATAGATGTATCACAAGAAGCAAGAATGCAAACTGCTGATGCAGAATTTAATCGGGTTTTAGGAGGTGGTATTGTTCCTGGATCATTAATCCTTTTAGGTGGCGAACCAGGAATTGGTAAAAGCACGCTCTTACTACAAATAGCGTTAAAGCTCTCTTACAAAACGTTGTATGTTTCTGGTGAAGAAAGCCAAAAACAAATAAAAATGCGTGCCGAACGCATTAACCCCAATAGTAGTAATTGCTATATTCTTACGGAAACCAAAACTCAGAATATCTTCAAACAAATTGAAGCTTTGGAGCCAGACATTGTGGTAGTTGATTCTATTCAAACATTACATAGCGATTATATTGAATCGTCTTCAGGTAGCATTTCACAAATTAAGGAATGTACTACTGAGCTTATAAAATTTGCAAAAGAAACAGCAACTCCTGTTGTTTTGATTGGTCATATCACAAAAGATGGTAACATTGCAGGACCAAAAATATTAGAACACATGGTTGATACGGTTTTGCAATTTGAAGGCGACAGAAATCATGTATTTAGAATTTTAAGAGCCAACAAAAACCGTTTTGGCTCAACACATGAACTTGGTATATATGAAATGCAAGGTTCTGGATTACGTGAAGTAAGCAATCCTAGTGAAATTTTAATTTCTAAAAAGGATGAAGAACTTTCGGGGAATGCTATTGCTGCAACTTTAGAGGGTATGCGACCACTTATGATTGAAGTTCAGGCTTTAGTAAGCACAGCGGTTTATGGCACACCACAACGTTCTGCAACAGGTTTTAATGCGAAACGTTTAAACATGTTATTGGCTGTTTTAGAAAAACGCGCAGGATTTCGTTTAGGTGCAAAAGATGTATTTCTTAATATCACTGGAGGAATCACTGTTGACGATCCAGCAATAGATTTGGCTGTCGTAGCAGCTATTTTATCATCAAATGAAGATGAAGCACTTCAAAAAGATGTCTGCTTTGCTGCTGAGGTTGGATTGTCAGGAGAAATTCGCCCTGTACAACGTGTTGAGCAGCGCATTTTGGAAGCAGAAAAATTAGGATTTTCAACGATTTTTGTATCTAAATACAATAAGATTTCATTAAAGAATACTGCCATAAAAATTCAACTTATTTCTAAGATTGAAGACTTGGTGGAGTTTATAGTTTAAAATACTCTAAATCAGACAATAAATTTCCTCAAAATTCCTTAATTTCGCACCTCGAAATGAAAATAGAAAACATGAGTGCAAACTTTCCTGAATATAAAGGACTTGACTTACCAAAAGTAGCCGAAGAAATTCTAGATTATTGGCAAGAAAACAGTGTGTTTGAAAAAAGCGTTACTACACGTGAAGGAAAGAAGCCTTATGTATTTTTTGAAGGACCACCTTCAGCTAATGGCTTGCCTGGAGTTCATCACGTTTTAGCACGAGCTATTAAAGATATTTTTCCACGTTATAAAACCATGAAAGGGTATCAAGTTAAGCGTAAAGCTGGTTGGGACACTCATGGATTACCAATTGAACTTGGTGTTGAAAAAGAACTAGGCATTACTAAAGAAGATATTGGTAAAACCATTTCGGTTGAAGATTATAACGCAGCTTGCCGAAAAGCAGTAATGCGTTATACTGATGTTTGGAATGACCTGACTCAAAAAATGGGTTATTGGGTTGATATGGACAATCCTTATGTTACCTATGATCCTAAATACATGGAATCTGTTTGGTGGTTGTTAAAAGAAATTTACAGTAAAAAATTAATGTATAAAGGCTATACCATTCAGCCTTATTCACCAAAAGCTGGAACAGGTTTAAGCTCACATGAGTTAAACCAACCAGGAACCTATCAAGATGTAACAGATACAACAGTTGTTGCACAGTTTAAAGCAAATGAAGATTCACTTCCAGACTTTTTACAAAACGAAGGTGATATATATATTTTGGCTTGGACAACAACGCCTTGGACACTTCCAAGTAATACAGCTTTAACTGTTGGGCCAAAAATTGAATACGTTTTAGTTGAAACTTACAATCAATATACGTTTCAGCCAATAAATGTGATTTTAGCAAAAAAGCTAGTCAATTATCAGTTTGATGGAAAATTTAATAAGGTTGAAGAAAAAGCAGAATTACTTTCTTACAAATCTGGTGATAAGAAAATTCCATATTACGTTGTTAAGCAATTTAAAGGAAAGGATTTAGTTGGAATCACATACGAACAGTTATTGCCTTATACATTGCCGAACGATAATCCTGAAAATGCATTTAGAGTCATTGCTGGAGATTTTGTAACGACTGAAGATGGAACAGGAATTGTGCATACAGCACCAACTTTTGGAGCAGATGATGCCTTGGTTGCAAAACAAGCAATACCAGAGGTCCCTCCAATGTTGGTAAAAGACGAGAACGGAAATTTAGTGCCTCTTGTGGATTTACAAGGGAAATTCAGACCAGAACTTGGCGAATTTGCAGGCAAGTATGTGAAGAACGAATATTATAACGATGGTGAAGCACCTGAACGTTCAATAGATGTTGAGCTTGCCATTAAATTAAAAGAAGAAAACAAAGCCTTTAAGGTTGAAAAATACAAGCACAGTTATCCTAATTGTTGGAGAACTGATAAACCAATTTTGTACTATCCATTAGATTCTTGGTTCATTAAAGTAACAGACATTAAAGACAGAATGTTTGAGCTTAATGAAACCATCAACTGGAAACCAAAATCAACAGGGACTGGACGTTTTGGAAACTGGTTAGCAAATGCCAACGACTGGAACTTATCTCGCTCAAGATATTGGGGAATTCCATTACCAATTTGGAGAACTGAAGATGGGAAGGAAGAAATCTGTATTGGTTCAGTTGAAGAACTAAAATCTGAAATGAAAAAAGCAGTTTCTGCAGGAGTTTTAGCAAAAGACATCTTTGAAGATTTTGAAGTTGGAAATAATTCCGAAGAGAATTATGCAACCATTGATTTACACAAAAACATTGTCGATGAAATTGTATTAGTTTCTCCATCTGGACAACCAATGCATCGTGAAAGCGATTTAATTGATGTTTGGTTTGATTCTGGTTCTATGCCATATGCACAATGGCACTATCCATTTGAAAATAAGGACTTAATAGATGAACATAAATCATTTCCAGCCGATTTTATTGCAGAAGGTGTAGATCAAACTCGTGGATGGTTTTATACACTTCATGCGATTGGAACGATGGTATTCGATTCAGTTGCTTATAAAAATGTAGTTTCTAACGGATTGGTTCTTGATAAGAATGGACAAAAAATGTCTAAACGATTAGGAAATGCAACAGATCCTTTTGAAACGTTAGCAACTTATGGAGCAGATGCAACACGCTGGTATATGATTGCTAATGCGAATCCTTGGGACAATTTAAAATTTGATTTAGATGGTATTGAAGAGGTAAAGCGTAAATTCTTTGGAACACTTTACAACACGTATTCATTCTTTACATTATATACAAATCTGGATAAATTCAGTTATTCTGAAGCAGATATTCCTTTAAATGAAAGACCAGAAATTGATCGTTGGATTTTATCTGAATTACATACATTAATCCAAAAGGTTGATGAGTATTATGCAGATTATGAACCAACAAAAGCAGCAAGAGCTATTTCAGATTTTACGCAAGATTATGTGAGTAACTGGTTTGTGCGTTTAAGTAGAAGACGATTCTGGAAAGGCGATTACCAACAAGATAAAATTTCAGCGTATCAAACGCTATACACATGTATGGTAACTATTGCAAAGTTAGGAGCACCAATAGCGCCTTTCTTTATGGATAAGCTTTATTTAGATTTAAATTCGGTTACTAAAAAAGAAGCTTTTGAAAGTGTGCATTTAGCAGAATTTCCTAAATTTGATGCAAGTTTTGTAGATAAGTCGTTAGAAAGTAAAATGGAAGCTGCGCAAACAATATCTTCTTTAGTTTTATCGTTACGAGCTAAAGAAAAGATTAAAGTACGTCAGCCATTGCAAAAAATTATGATTCCTATTGATTCAAAATCACAAAAAGAAGAAATTTTAGCAGTTGCAGATTTAATTAAATCTGAAGTAAATGTAAAGGAAGTTGAAGTTTTAGAAGATGCTTCAGATATCTTGGTAAAGCAAATAAAACCTAACTTTAAAGTACTAGGGCCACGTTTTGGGAAAGACATGAAAGCAGTTGCTCAAATGGTTAATAACTTTACGGCTGAGGATATTAAAAATATCGAGCAAAACGGTATTTTAGACGTTGAAATTAATGGGAAAATCATTACATTAGAGAAATCTGATGTGGAGATTACATCACAAGATATTGAAGGTTGGCTTGTGGCAAGTTCAGGATCATTAACAGTAGCTTTAGATGTAACATTAACAGACGATTTAAAGAAAGAAGGTATTGCAAGAGAATTAGTAAACAGAATTCAAAATTTACGTAAGGATTCTGGTTTTGAACTCACTGATAGAATTGCAGTTCAATTTCAAAAAGATGAACAGATTATTAACGCAATAAATAAAAATTTAGAGTATATTAAAACCGAGACATTAACAGATGAATTGGAAATTTTAGAAAGTTTAAATAATGGTATAGAAATTGCTTTTGATGATGTAAATACCAAACTATTTATTCAAAAAATTTAGAAAATGGGAATAGAAAACACAGTAAGATATTCAGATAAGGATTTAGCAGAATTTAAAGTGCTTATTCAAGAAAAAATCAAAAAAGCTCAGCACGATTTAGAGCTAATAAAGAGCGCTTATATGAACGATCATAATAATGGTACAGACGATACGTCTCCAACCTTTAAAGCGTTTGATGAAGGCAGCGAAACAATGAGCAAAGAATCTAATTCGGCATTAGCAATTAGACAGGAAAAATTTATTAGAGATTTAAAGAATGCTTTAATTAGAATTGAAAATAAAAGCTATGGCGTTTGTCGTGTAACAGGAAAATTGATTATTAAAAAACGTTTAGAATTAGTGCCTCATGCAACATTGAGCATTGAAGCTAAAAACATGCAATAATAAATCAATAAAAAATAGTTTATAAAAACGTCTCAATATTTGAGACGTTTTTTAGTTTTGACTACAGATAATTTTCATGAATATAAAAAGAGCATCCATACTTATAATTTCAATTCTTCTTATTGATCAGATTTCGAAGATTTATATTAAAACACATTTTGAACTTCAAGAAGAGATAAAGGTTTTTAATTGGTTTAGAATTCTTTTTGTTGAGAATAATGGTATGGCTTGGGGAGCCAAACTTAGCGATTTTGCTACTTTTATTTCAGACAGAACAGCCAAAGTTATTCTTACTAGCTTTAGACTTATTGCTATAGTCGGAATTGGTTATTGGCTATGGAGTTCCATTAAAAGTAAAGGATCAAGAGTATTAATTATTGCAGTTTCACTCATATTTGCAGGCGCTTTCGGAAACATTATTGATTCTGTTTTTTATGGCGTAATATTTAATGATAGCTATGGTCAAGTAGCCTCTTTTTTGCCGAGTGAAGGCGGTTATGATGAATTATTGCATGGTAAGGTAGTTGATATGCTCCATTTTCCTATTTGGAAAGGTTATTTGCCAGAATGGATGCCTTTTTATGGAGGTAATTACTTTACATTTTTTAATCCTGTTTTTAATATTGCAGATATGGCAATAAGCACAGGAGTTGGTATGTTAATTGTGTTTAATAAAAGAGCATTTCCAAAGGAGGAAAAAATTACTAAAACTGATATACTTTCTTAGGAGTAACACAAAAAGTTAAAGGCACATCACCTTCATAAACATCATCAATATCTTCTTCAACTTCAAATAAGGATAGACCAATTTTTATAGTTTCTGGATTGCAATCATTTAAAAAATTATCGTAATAACCTTTTCCATAACCAACACGATGTCCTTTTTTATCAAAGCATAAAAGTGGTACAAAAACAACTTCAATTTTAGCATTCTCTATTTGAATTCCCTCTTTAGGTTCAGGAATTCCCCAATGGTTTGGTTTAATAATAGTGCTATCAGTGAGTAAATAATTTTCAAGGTTTATAGTTTTAAAATTACTTTTTGAAACTATAGTATGTTTGTCTTTACCTGCTAAAATATTTAAGATGTAATCCGTATTAATTTCTTTGTGTTCAGCGATAGTTATAAAGATATGGTAGAAAGATTTATCCCAAATATCAAGAGTTAATAACTGATTGGCAATAGCTAAACTTTTTTCATCAATAGTCTCAACTAAAAGCATGGAACGTTTTGCTTTATAAGCCTTTCTTAATTCTGACTTTTTCATTATACGATAAAATAATTAGCTATTAATTTTTAAAGTAACATGAAATAAAGCATCACCTTGATATACTAATGCTGCCTCATTCACATTTATCACATAACCATCAATAGTTGATTTTACAGTATGGTGAACTTTTCCATATGGATCTGTAATTTGGCCTAAAATATCATCAATTTTTACTTTTGTATTCACTTTCACTTTAGCCTTAAACATACCAGATTTTCTAGCACGAATCCATTTGCTTTTTTCTACAAAAACTGTTTCTATTTTAGGAGGATTTGCTTTGACTTTAGAATTAAGCATTTCAAAATGAGCTAAAATTCGTTTTGCTCCTTCTATGCCAACTCTAGAAATATTTTCGTCAACAAAAGACGATTTTCCACCTTCATATAATAAAACAGGTTTACCTAATTGAAAACATGCATTTCTAAAAGATTTTACAATGTGTTTAGAATATAAAACAAAAGGAGCACCAAATACTGAAGATAGCTCACTTAATTCGGGATGATCTTTTACAATACGAACTTGTGCTGCATTAAACCTACTAGCTCCTCCAGTGTGGAAATCAATAACTAAATCTACTTCAGGAATAATATCTTGCATTAATCTGTACGCTACTCTGCTTGCTAAAGAGCCATTTTTGGAACCTGGGAATGATCTATTTAAATCTCGACCATCAGGAAAGCTGCGTGATCCATTTAAAAATCCAAATACATTAAGAATTGGGATGCAAATTATAGTACCTCTTTTTGGCTTATTAATTTTTCTGGCAATTATTTGTCTTACTACATCTACGCCATTTATTTCATCACCATGCAACCCTGCTGTAAATAAAATAGTAGGACCAGGTTTTTTTGAACGCTCAATTATTACAGGAACTTCAATTTTTGTAGATGTATGAAGTTTTGCAATGTTAAAATTTATTTCTTTTGAAGTTCCTAACGGAATATCATGCCCTAAAATTGAAATTACTTTTTTGTATTCAGATGTCATAAAAAATTAAACATTTCGCTCTATATAGCGTATAATTGTATTTGCAATATCTTTTTTAGTAGCAGTTTCAATGCCTTCAAGTCCTGGAGAAGAATTCACCTCTAAAATTAATGGCCCTCGTGCAGATTGCAACATATCTACTCCGCAAATACCTAAACCCAAAGATTTTGCTGCTTTTAACGCTGCATTTTCTTCTTCATCTGTAAGCTGAATTATATTTGCACTTCCTCCTCTATGTAAATTAGATCTAAATTCTCCTTCTTTACCTTGTCTTTTCATAGCTCCTACTACATTGCCATCTACGACAAAAACTCTAATATCAGCACCTTTAGATTCTTTAATAAACTCTTGTACTATTACTCTAGCTTGTAATCCATTAAAAGCCTCAAGTACAGATTCTGCAGCATTATTGGTTTCAGCCAAAACAACACCTAGACCTTGTGTGCCTTCTAACAATTTAATCACTAATGGGGCTCCACCAACATAGGCAATAACTTCAGCAACATCTTTTGTGTAATTGGAAAATACAGTTTTTGGCATTCCTAAACCCGCTCTTGACAAAACCTGCAAACTTCTTAATTTATCACGAGATCTCACTAAAGCTTGTGATTCTACAGTTGAAAAAACTTTCATCATTTCAAATTGCCTTACAACAGCTGTCCCATAAAACGTAACAGAAGCTCCTATTCGTGGAATAATGGCATCAATATTTTTTAATTCCCTTCCTTTGTATAAGATTGCAGGGTTCTTTTTTTCAATGATAATTTCACACTTTAAAGGGTCTATTACTTCAACATGATGTTTACGTTTTTGAGCCGCTTCTACAAGGCGTTTAGTAGAATACAAATGAGGGTTTCTAGATAAAATTACAATGTTCATTAATTTTTTTTAAATAAGATACATTTTTTAAGCTGACATCAACAATAAATTTTTTATTTAAAAACCGTCTCCCGATTAATATTGGATACTTCATGTCGTCTCTTGTACTTAGTGTTAAGTTGATTTTATATTTTTTATTAAAAATTAAAATTGTAGTCTTTACTTTATATCGTTCTTGGACGATGCCATTGCTACTTTTAACTTTTGCAATATCATAAGTTTTAAAAACAATTTCTTTACCGTTATAAAGTGGATGACCTTTATCATAAAAGGTGCAAATAAGTAAATCGCCTTCTATTTTCACTTTATGACAATGTATTGAGGAAGTGTAAGCTCCTGAGTCAACTTTTACATCAATATCATATAATTCTAGTAGAGGGAAATCGGCTTTATCTATTCGACCAATAATTTTTTTTGGCATTGTATTTAAAAATGTGTTGCAAGGTAATAAAAAACTTATGTTAAATTAAATATCCAAAAAAGATTCGAGCTAAATGTTTTTTAGATAAATACTATCTTTGAGTTTATGAGTAAACCTACTTTAGATATACAAATTCAAACATTACCAAGTTCACCTGGAGTCTATCAATATTTTGATGCAGATGAGACTATTATATATGTTGGTAAAGCCAAAAATCTAAAGAAACGGGTAAGCTCCTATTTTACAAAAACACATGAAAATGGGAAGACAAGAATTCTAGTAAAAAAAATAGCCAATATCAAACATATTGTTGTGGCTACAGAAACTGACGCGCTTTTACTTGAGAATAACCTTATTAAAAAACATAAACCACGTTACAATGTTTTGTTGAAGGATGATAAATCATATCCTTGGATTTGTATAAAAAACGAACGTTTTTCAAGAGTGTTTCAAACCAGACGCTTAATTAAAGATGGTAGCGAATATTTTGGACCTTATACAAGCGTAAAAACAGTTTATACGTTGCTAGATTTAATAAAAGGCTTATACCAATTGCGCAGCTGTAATTTCGACTTGTCACAAGAAAAAATTGACGCTGGAAAATATAAAGTGTGCTTAGAGTACCATTTAGGAAATTGTAAAGGTGCTTGTGAAGGCCATGAAACAGTTGAGGAATATGATGAAAACATTAAAGCGATCCGTGAAATTTTAAAAGGAAATTTTAAAGATTCATTAAATCGATTCAGAAATCAAATGCATAATCTTTCAAAAAAAATGTTTTTTGAAGAAGCACAAAAAGTAAAAGAAAAAATAGAAGTTTTAGAAAACTATCAAGCTAAATCTACAATTGTAAGCCCTAATATTAATAATGTAGATGTGTTTTCAATAGTAAGTGATGAAAGTTATGCATATGTGAATTTTCTACAAATTTCATTAGGTTCTATAGTACGTTCACATACACTTGAAATAAAAAAGAAATTAGACGAAACTGATAAAGAGCTTATAGAAATTGCCATTATTGAAATTAGACAACGCTTCAATTCATTTTCAAAAGAAGTTTATGTGCCTTTAAAAATTAATGTAGGAGACAATGTAAAAGTGACTATTCCTAAGTTAGGAGATAAAAAACACATCTTAGATTTATCTATCAGAAATGCTAAGTATTATAGATTGGAGCAATTAAAACAAGTGAAAATTGTAGATCCTGACAGACATGCAAATCGCATTATGGCACAAATGAAAGCAGATTTAAGACTTAAGGAAGAACCAAGGCATATAGAGTGTTTTGATAATAGTAACATACAAGGTACACATCCAGTCGCGGCTTGTGTGGTTTTTAGAAATGGCAAACCAAGTAAAAAAGATTACAGACATTTTAACATTAAAACCGTTGAAGGACCAGATGATTTTGCTTCAATGGAAGAAGTTGTTTATAGACGCTACAAACGATTATTAGAAGAAAAGCAATCCTTGCCTCAACTTATAATAATTGATGGCGGAAAAGGACAATTGTCTTCAGCATTAAAAAGTTTAGATGAATTAAATTTGCGAGGAAAAATTGCCATCATCGGAATTGCAAAACGTTTAGAAGAATTATTCTATCCAAACGATCCAATTCCCTTATATTTAGATAAAAAAAGTGAAACGCTTAAAATAATTCAACAACTTCGTAATGAAGCACATCGTTTCGGGATAGAGCATCACAGGAATAAACGAAGCAAAAGTGCGTTAAATACAGAGTTAGAAACCATTCCAGGAATTGGAGAAAAAACGATTGTTGATTTACTAAAGCACTTTAAATCGGCAAAACGAATTTCTTATGCTAAGTTAGACGAACTGGAAGATGTTGTAGGCGTATCAAGAGCTCAAAAAATTTATAATTATTATCATCAACACAATTAGATTGAAAAAAACACTTACCATATTATGTTTACTGTTTTTTATTTTTGGATTTTCACAATCTTCAGATAATAAAGATATCAAAGTTGGTTTAGTACTTAGTGGTGGAGGTGCAAAAGGACTTGCTCATATTGGTGCCTTAAAAGCAATTGATAGCTTAGGAGTTAAAATAGATTATGTTGCTGGCACAAGCATGGGAGCTATTGTAGGAGGATTGTACGCTTCAGGATACACAGGAAAACAAATCGATTCCATTTTTAAAAGCGTAAATTTTGACGAACTCATAAACGATAATTTACCACGTAACGCCAAAACTTTTTATGAACGTGATAACTCCGAAAAATATGCAATAACACTGCCTTTTAATAACTTCAAAGTTCAAATTCCTTCAGCTATTTCTAGAGGCCAAAATGTGTTCAATTTGTTTTCTAAATTGATGTTGCATGTTAGTGATATTGAAGATTTTGAAGACTTACCAATTCCTTTTTTTTGCATTGCCACAAATATTGAAACCGGTGAGCCCGTGATTTTAAATAGTGGTAGCTTACCTCAAGCTATAGCAGCTAGTGGAGCATTACCTTCTGTGTTTCAACCTGTAATTATTAATAATCAAATATTAATTGATGGAGGCGTGGTAAATAATTATCCAATAGATGAACTTAGGGCAAAAGGAATGAACCTTATAATAGGAGTAGACGTGCAAGATGGCCTAGTAGAGCGTACTCAGCTGATTTCGGCACCTAATATTTTGCTTCAGATAAGTAATTTCCGAACTATTAATGTTATGAAAGACAAAGCAAAGAAAACGGATATTTATATAAAACCAGATATTAAAAACTATAATGTTGTTTCATTTCAATATGGAAAACAAATTATTGAAAACGGTCGTCTCGCAACTATTAATAAAGAAGATGCCTTAAAGACTGTTGTGAGTAATCAAAGTAAAAGTGTTAGTAAAAAAGTAAAAACCACATTAGCTGACAGTATCACAATAAAAAACATAAGCATTAATGGCAAAGAAAAGTATACACGATCCTATGTGTTGGGTAAACTTAAAATAAAACCCAACGAAACTATAAGCTATGATCATTTTAGCAAAGGCATCAACAATATTGTGGCTACGCACAATTTTGATAGCTTTTTGTATGATTTTACCCCAAATAAAGATGGCTATGATTTAATTGTAAATCTTAAGGAAAGCACAAACAAAACCTATTTAAAATTTGGAGTACATTATGACAATCTTTATAAAAGTGCAGCTTTGATTAATGTAACACAAAAACAAATTTTATTCAATAATGATGTTGCTTCTTTAGACATGATTTTAGGGGACAATGTAAGGTATAATTTTGAGTACTTTATTGATAAAGGATTTTATTGGAGCATTGGAATAAAATCGAGATATAATGCATTTAATAAAAATGTAAATGCGTCCCTACTTTTAGATGAAGGCGAATTAGGAATAGTTGGATTAAAAAAAGCAAATATTAAACTAAGCGATTTAACAAATCAATTTTATTTACAAACGCTTTTTAGAAAAGATTTTTCATTAACACTTGGAGCAGAATACAAAAGATTAAAAATAACGTCAGATACTTTTGTTGAAGAAGCCAATAATGAAACAGAACAAACTATTTTTGAAAAAAGTGATTTTGCCAGCATATTTGGAAACTTGAAATTTGACACATTTAATAATAAGTACTTTCCTGATAATGGATTTTTCTTTGATGGAAATTTTCAATTGTATTTATCGTCGTCAGATTTTAATAAAGATTTTTCTCAATTTTCATTTGCCAAAGCAAATATAGGCTACGCTTTAAGCTTTTCAAATAAGTTTTCTATCCTCTTAAATACAGAAGGAGGTTTTAAAATAGGAGACGATTCTAACAACTCATTAAACTTCGCATTAGGAGGTTACGGGCAAAATTTAATTAATAATTTTATTTCGTTTTATGGCTATGATTATATCTCAATTATTGGTGACGGATTTGTGAAAGGCACTATAAATTTAGATTATGAATTTGCAGATAAACACCATATAAATTTTGCCGCTAATTTTGCTAATATTAAAGATGATCTATTTAGTGACAACCAATGGTTTAAAACACCAGATTATAGTGGATATGCTTTAGGTTATGGAATGGAAACCTTTTTGGGACCAATAGAAGTTAAATACACTTGGTCACCTGAAGCTAGTCAAAGTAATTGGTTTATTAATGTAGGATTTTGGTTTTAAATACATTTTTTAAAAGAAAATTTTCACGATATTTGTTTAACATGAAACCTTTTTGGACAGATTACTTAATATTACTACATTATCTTATCAAGAGAAATCCTGAATAAGCGGGCAATATTGTATCTTTATACAGAGCTTTAAAGTTCAAACCAATTAACTTTTGATTTTTACGTTTAATTTTAACTTTAAAACATGCCTTTTTATCATAAATTAGGAAACATACCTCCTAAACGACACACGCAGTTTAGAAAACCAGATGGCAGCCTTTATGCTGAGCAATTATTTGGCACCATTGGTTTTGATGGAATGTCAACAAACTCATACCATGAGCATAGACCAACACAAGTAAAAGAAATTAGAAAGCAATATAATGTTGCTCCAAAAATCGCAAAAGCAAATCATATTCAATCGTATCGTTTTCGCGGATTTCAAGTAAAACCAGAAAATGATTATTTGGAAAGTAGAAAAGCAGTATTAACCAATAGTGACTGTACCATTATTTTAGCAGCGCCTAAACAATCAACAAAAGAATATTTTTATAAAAATACAGATGCAGATGAACTCATATTTATCCACAAAGGAACTGGAAAACTCAGAACGCATCTTGGAAATCTCGATTTTAAATATGGCGATTATTTGCTTGTTCCTAGAGGAATAATTTACAAACTCGATTTTGATACTGAAGATAATAGACTATTCATAGTAGAATCTCGCAGACCAATTTACACACCAAAACGTTACAGAAATTGGTTTGGTCAATTATTAGAACATTCACCTTTTTGCGAACGCGATATTCGTCAACCTCAAGAATTAGAAACTCATAATGAAAAAGGAGATTTTTTAATAAAAGTAAAAAAGCAGGATGATATTTTTGACATGGTTTATGCAACACATCCTTTTGATGTTGTTGGATATGATGGTTACAATTATCCTTACGCATTTTCAATTCACGATTTTGAACCTATAACAGGACGAATACATCAACCACCTCCAGTACATCAAACGTTTGAGACTGACGCTTTTGTTATATGCAGTTTTGTACCGAGATTATATGACTATCATCCCGATGCTATTCCAGCACCTTATAATCATAGTAATATTGATAGTGATGAGGTCTTGTATTATGTAGATGGGGATTTTATGAGCAGAAATGATATTGATGCTGGACATATTTCATTGCATCCAGCAGGAATTCCTCATGGTCCACATCCTGGAGCAACAGAGCGCAGTATTGGTAAGGTAAAAACAGACGAATTAGCTGTAATGGTTGACACATTTAAACCATTAATGGTTACAGAAGAAGCTATGAAAATAGCTGACGAAGATTATTATAAATCTTGGTTAGACTAATTAAAACAAAAGAGATGAGTAAAGAATTAAAATCCGTAAACTACGGTTTAGAGAAAATATTTGAAGGAGCACAAGATTTCCTTCCGCTTTTAGGAACTGACTATGTAGAATTTTATGTTGGTAATGCAAAACAATCAGCACACTTTTACAAAACTGCATTTGGCTTTCAATCTCATGCCTATAAAGGGCTTGAAACTGGTTCAAGAGATTCAGTAAGTTATGTGTTGAAACAAGACAAAATCCGATTAGTTTTAACAACACCATTAAATAGTAAGTCTATAATAAATGATCACATTGTAAAACATGGTGATGGCGTAAAAGTTGTGGCACTTTGGGTAGATGATGCGAGAAAATCTTATGAAGAAACTACTAAGCGAGGTGCAAAATCTTATATGGAACCCATTGTAGAAACCGACGAACATGGAGAAGTGGTTCGAGCTGGCATCTATACGTATGGTGAAACAGTTCATATGTTTGTAGAACGCAAAAACTATAAAGGTGCTTTTATGCCAGGATTTGTTGAATGGAAATCAGACTACAATCCAGAACCTGTAGGCTTAAAATATATTGACCATATGGTTGGAAATGTTGGATGGAACCAAATGAATACTTGGGTAAAATGGTATGAAGATGTCATGGGATTTGTAAATTTCCTATCATTTGATGACAAGCAAATCCATACCGAATATTCGGCGTTAATGAGTAAAGTGATGAGTAATGGCAATGGAAGAATTAAATTCCCAATTAATGAACCAGCCAAAGCAGCTAAAAAATCACAAATTGAAGAATATTTGGATTTTTATGAAGGATCTGGAGTACAACATATTGCAGTTGCAACCGATGACATTATAAAAACAGTCGCACAATTAAAGGCAAGAGGTATTGAGTTTTTACCACCTCCACCGCAAGCTTATTATGATGATATACCAAGACGCTTAGGTGAGCATATGGATGTGATGAAAGAAGATATTAAAGAACTTCAAAAGCTTTCCATTCTAGTAGATGCAGATGAAGAAGGTTATTTATTACAAATTTTCACAAAACCTATTGAAGATAGACCAACATTGTTTTTTGAAATTATTCAAAGAATGGGAGCGCGTGGTTTTGGAGCAGGGAATTTTAAGGCTCTTTTTGAATCTATTGAACGCGAACAAGCAAATAGAGGCACATTATAACAAATATTTAACTAAAACGGACCGAAAAACTCTAGCGATAATGTCGTTAGAGTTTTTTGTTTTTTTACTTTTGGAACAGTAATTGTAATTTTCATCATAATAACAATAAACAAGACATTATGTTAGTTTAATTACAATTATTAAAATTATGAAAAAGACCCTACTTATAGTGTTAACATTCATTTTGACGAATTCCTCATTTGCTCAAACTGAATCTGCTTTTGAAAAAGGCGAATGGTTCAAATTTAAAATGAGCTATAGTGGTTGGATGAAGGCAGGTGAAGCGACTTTGAAAGTAAATGAAGACGTCATTGACGGAAAACCAGTATATCATGTCGTAGGAAAAGGTAAAACAACAGGTGCTATTGGTTGGTTTTTTAAAGTAAAAGATCGCTATGAAAGTTATTTTGATAAAGAAAAACTAATTCCATATAGATTTATTAGAGATATTGATGAAGGTGGGCACACTAAGAATATTGAGATAGAATTTGATCAAATTAACAAAAAGGCACACGTTTTTAATGTAAAACACGATTCTCGCAAGATTATAGATACCAAACCAAATGTACAAGATATGGTATCCACGTTTTATTATCTAAGAAACAATGTTGATGTTAGTACGTTAAAAATTGATGATGAAATTAGGACAGATATGTTTTTTGATGGTGAAAACTATGGGTTTAAAATCAAATACTTGGGCAAAGAAACCATCCGAACTGAGTTTGGAAAAGTCGAATGTTTGGTATTTAGGCCTTACGTAATGGCAGGACGTGTCTTTAAAGAAGAAGAAAGCTTAACACTTTGGGTAAGTGCAGACGACAATAGAATTCCTTTAAGAATGAAAGCAGATTTAGCAATTGGGTCATTAAGAGCAGATCTTGAGGCGTTCAGAGGGTTAAAACACCAATTTAAAATACAATTCT
>Ga0075467_10000905_pt1 | contig 24256 bp, 22 predicted proteins | sample DEB08_DNA_9_FD_75067 | JGI IMG/M metagenome (GOLD analysis project Ga0075467, IMG submission 75067) | Aqueous microbial communities from the Delaware River and Bay under freshwater to marine salinity gradient to study organic matter... | ecosystem: Environmental > Aquatic > Marine > Coastal ... | reverse complement strand
TTATTGGCTTCTGCGGTGTTTTCGGCAACCGTATAGATGCGATATAAAATATACCAAGCCCGATCCTGTGCAGCATAATTAGTGTAACGCTTGAGTAGTTCGAGCACACTTTCTGCTGCCGACAGCAAGTCTTGAATTTCCTCTTTATAAATGATGCTATTATCCAGAAGCGCATTTTGGATTAAGACATGAGAAGTCTCCAGTTGCTCTGGACTATTCGGGATATTGGCCAAATACGTTTGCGGATCGTACTTGGGGTCTAATTCTTTATCGCCGTCACCTACATCGCCGTCAGATTGCGCGGTATTTTGGTTTTGCGCATCTGCAATAGCGCCTTGCACGGAAGCCTTATTGCCACGACGCCAATTATCTTCTAACTTCCGATTTCCCCATTTCGTAACGAAAATCCCCACACCACTTGAGCGTAAGGTTGGATTGTAAAAATAGAACTCAGTGTTTGCGGCTCCTACTCCCGCTAAGCCGTTTAGTCCGCCACCATCAGTATTATTCAGGGCATTAAAGGCTAAATTATCCAAAGCTTCATTTTCAGCTCTTTTGGCTTCTTCCTCTTTTTCTTTAATCTCTTCAATTATTCTTTTCGCCACAGCTTCTTGGTCTGCTGGGCTTTTTAAAGCTAAAGCTTGAAGACTATCTTGTAAAGAGATCGTTTGCAAATTAGCAACGAGTTTACCTAAGCTTTTACGCATCAGGGCAACCTTTGGGTATTTAATATGATCGGGAGGAAGAGTTTTATAGGTGCTATCGTAATATGCTTGTGCATTTTCGTAGGAACGATCCTTAAAGTTGATCTCGGCCAACCATAAATAACTCAATGCCTTTTGCACCTGATTGAGGGTGCTCACCTTAACGGATGTTTTTAAGAACGTTTCACGATCATCCCAATCATCCAGTTTATTTGCAATTTCCGCCATTACGTAATAAATACGATCGCGGTTGTCGAAATTCTTTTCGTCCTTGAGCATTTTCTCCAGCTCTTCGTAAGCCGTGCTTCGGTCCATTAAATCAACATCGTAACTTCTCGCACGCCACAATTGGGCATTAAAAAGTAATTCGTAGGGAGGGCCTTTTCTAATCACTTTTAAAAAGAGCTGACTCGCTTCAAAGTCATTACCTAAGGACGATTGTAATTGCCCGCAGATATAAAGCCAACGCAGCTCCTCTTCTTTTTCTTTAGTTTTTTCGGCCGCCTGGCTTAAAAGCTGATAGGCATTAAGGTAACGATCTTGGTCAATCTCTAACTCGGCAAAAGATGCGTAAACGTCTGCGTTTATATATTTCGATAAAACTCGATCGCTGTAGATTCGCTCAAACCTTTCTTTAGCGGCAACAAAATTACCGAGAGCGGTTTCTGTTTTTGCCGCCCAGAGTTCAGCTTGCATGCGAACAGAAGGCTCACGAAATTCTTGAATAGCATAATTAAAAGTTTCCAAAGCTAGCATATAGTCGCGGTCGTAAAAACGTGCTTTACCCATTAAAAGGTAGGCATCATCTATATAAGTGTTACGCTGCTTATTCTCGATCATCATCGAGTGTTCGGTAATTACCTTGGTACCCTTTTCAATGGCCTTTTCTAGTTCTGGTTTTACGGCACTAGCCCCTTGCTCGTCGCGACCAGGGTAAATTTTTAAAAGCTTATCAAAATCGTCTTTATTCTGGGTCTTCATGGTGGCTTCAGCTTTTAGCAAAGCCTGCTCACCATTAAACAAAGTATTGTATTTACTTACCATTCGATGATAAGAACGAGAGATCAAGGTGTCTTTACTCCGAGAACAAGACGGCAGTAGACTAATAGAAATAAGAAGTACAATTAGATACGAAAAAGCTCTCACGTGTTTACCTTATGCTAGGTGAATGGTGTTAACATATAATGCGCAAAAATATTGTAATAAAAGGCTAAGCACGAAGCAATGGGCAAGAACTTTTTATTTGAGAAGAAAAGCTTGTAGCCTTTTAGGCCGAAAAAAAAGAATATGACATCCTTTTTCTGATATTTGCCCAGATCATGGCGCTCGAAAAAAAAGAAAAGAAAAAAGTAATTACCAAACTGCGAAATAAATATCGCCTGGTAATATTGAACGACGACACTTTTGAGGAGAAGCTTTCCTTTAAGCTTAGTCGCCTTAATGTTTTTGTTTTCGCTGGCATTTCAGTTATTCTCCTTATTGCTAGTACCACGCTTTTAATTGCCTTTACGCCTTTACGTGAATACATTCCCGGTTATTCTAGTACAGCCCTAAAAAAACAGGCAATTGAACTAGCTGCAGTAACGGATAGTTTGCAAGAACAACTGGTTTACAATGATCTATATATGCTTAATTTACGTGGCATTATAGAGGGAAAGGCGCCATTGGACCTAAGCGATAGTTTGGTGGTTGATAGTTTAAACAAAGAGAAGATAAAACTAAGCCTCAGTAAAGAAGACTCAATTTTACGCAAAATGGTAGAAGAGGAGGAGCGCTTCAGTGTTCCCGTGGGGCAGTCTTCTCGCTTAAATATTGAAAGTATCAACTTTTTTACGCCTTTAAAAGGACTGGTTACCAATAGTTTCTCGGCCGAAGAAAACCACTTGGGAGTAGATGTAGTTGCCAAAGAAAATGAGGTAATAAAAGCTACTCAGGATGGGCGCGTGATTTTTGCAGAATGGACGGCAGAAACTGGCTATGTGTTAATTATACAGCATACCGATAAGTTTGTTAGCATATACAAACACAATTCTGCTTTGCTAAAAGCACAAGGTGAAGAAGTAAACGCGGGGGAGCCCATTGCCATTATTGGTAATACAGGGGAGCTTAGCACTGGTCCACATTTACATTTTGAACTGTGGTATGATGGTTTTGCGGTGGACCCAGAAGAATATATTTTATTCTAAAGCGCTACTCAACTATTGATTGCAACCGCGCGGTATTCGTGTCAATAAATCTTGTTTTGGGTCAAATTAAGAGACTAGAACAAGCTACTACCTTTTCTTTCATCCTCAAAGGCTTGATCAACTAATACGTGTTTATCTTTGCTTGCCGCCACGGCTAAAGCATCGCAGCGTTCATTTTGGGGATGTTCGTTATGGCCTTTTACCCAATGAAAAGTGGGTTTGTGTTTTTCCAATTCTGGGATAATCATTTTCCAGAGATCCACATTTTTCTTATCCTTAAAACCTTTTTTTATCCAAGAAAAAAGCCAGCCCTTGTTGATTGCATCAACCACATACTTTGAGTCGGAAACAATATGTACTTCATGTCCATTACTTTTTAGAGATTTAAGCCCCATAATAACAGCCAAGAGTTCCATACGATTATTGGTGGTAAGGCGAAAGCCTTGGGAAAGTTCCTTTCTTTTACCCTGGGCTTCTAGCACAACACCATAACCGCCCGGGCCAGGGTTTCCCCTCGCAGATCCGTCGGTATAAATAAAAATTTGCATTAAAGGTCTGGCAGAAGGTATTCTATTACCGCTGGATAATGTTTGTATTCAAGCTCTCTAATCTTGTATTCCACATCTTGCCATTCGTCTTCAAAGTCGATTTCAACTTCCTCTTGAAAGATGATTTCGCCTTCATCGTAAGCTTCACTTACGTAATGAATGCTAATTCCGCTTACTTCTTCTTCGTTCTCTACCACGGCTTGATGCACGTATTTTCCGTACATACCAGCACCACCATAGTCGGGTAAAAGGGCAGGGTGAATGTTGATAATGCGTTTAGGAAAAGTGCTAATAATGTCTTGTGGAATTAGCATTAAATAACCTGCTAGAACAATCAGATCTGGTTTTAAAGAAGTTAATTTTTTAGCCAAGTCGCCCTCTGCAACCATCTGATTTCCAATAACAAAACAGCTTACTCCCAATTTTCGAGCCTTATCAATTACACCCGCTTTAGCGTTATTAGTAATAATGGCATCGACTCTTGCTAGGTCGCTATCTTCGAAATAGCGAACAATGTTTTCGGCGTTCGTTCCTGAGCCCGAAGCTAGGATCACAATTTTCTTCATGAGTACTTTTGATGAAACGAAAATACAAACTATGTGTAAACCAATTGTGTTTTAATCGTGTGCATTTTGAATTATTTCCTTTCTTTGCAGCCTATAATTAAACATATTATCATGTCAGACATTGCTTCTAAAGTTAAAGCTATCATTGTAGACAAGCTAGGAGTGGACGAAAATGAAGTTACTACCGAAGCTAGCTTTACGAACGATCTAGGTGCCGATTCTCTAGACACCGTTGAGCTTATTATGGAATTCGAAAAAGAATTTGATATTCAAATTCCCGATGACCAAGCTGAAAACATCACCACTGTAGGCCAAGCTGTGGCTTATATCGAAGAAGCTAAGAAGTAAAATTCTATGGAGCTGAAAAGGGTTGTAGTAACCGGACTAGGAGCTTTAACTCCTATCGGAAACAACGTGGAAGCCTATTGGCAGGCATTGCTAGCAGGAAAAAGCGGTGCGGCCCGTATTACGCGCTTCGATCCTGAAAAGTTTAAAACGCAATTTGCTTGCGAGTTAAAGGATTTCAACGTTACAGATTTCATCGATCGCCGTGAGGCGAGAAGAATGGACCGATTTAGTCAGTATGCAATGGTTACAGCCGATGAGGCTGTAAAAGATGCTGGGCTGGATACCTTAGATTTCAACCCCGATCGCATTGGTGTGATTTGGGGCTCTGGAATTGGTGGTTTAGACACTTTTTTAGAAGAGTGCATGGCCTTTGCGAAAGGCGATGGTACCCCACGTTTTAATCCTTTCTTTATCCCTAAAATGATTGCTGATTTAGCTCCAGGGCATATCAGTATCAAATATGGATTTAGAGGACCAAACTATTCTACCGTTTCGGCATGTGCCTCTTCCACCAATTCTTTAATCGATGCTTTTAACTATATCCGCCTTGGCAAAATAGATGTTTGTCTTGCCGGTGGTAGTGAAGCAGCAGTTAATGAAGCGGGCATGGGTGGTTTTAATGCCATGCATGCATTGAGCACACGCAACGATTCGCCTGAAACAGCAAGCCGTCCTTTTGATAAAGATCGCGACGGATTTGTTTTAGGAGAGGGCGCGGGCTGTATTGTTCTTGAAGAATACGAGCATGCCAAAGCGCGCGGTGCAAAAATTTATGCTGAACTAGTAGGTAGTGGTATCAGTTCTGATGCCCACCACATTACCGCTCCTCACCCTGAGGGCCTAGGTGCTAAAAGTGTTATGGAGCAAGTGCTAGAAGAATCTGGACTTAGCCCGGCCGATATTGATTATATCAATGTCCATGGAACTTCCACACCACTTGGTGATGTAGCAGAGTTAAAGGCTATTAAAGAGGTCTTTAAAGAGGATGCTTACAAACTTAATATTAGTTCTACCAAGTCGATGACAGGTCATTTATTAGGAGCGGCCGGTGCAATTGAAGCTATTGCAGCAATTTTAGCAATTCAAAATAGCGTTGTACCACCCACCATAAATCATGGTACTGTTGATCCAGAAATTGATGAAAGGTTTAATTTAACCCTTCACAAACCTCAAGAAAGAGAAGTTAGAGCTGCCATAAGTAATACCTTCGGGTTTGGCGGTCATAATGCCTCTGTTCTATTCCGTAAGTTAAGTTAATTATCTTGCCGGGATGTTTTTTACTTGGTTAAAATCTTTCAATTCCCGCCCTGCAAAAGGCGGGAATTTTTATTTTCAAATTAAAGGCATTATTAAGGTTGAGCCCAAGAATATCGGTTTCTACGAACTTGCGCTTATTCATAGCTCCGCTTCTACGGAAGTAAAAGGGCAAAAGCTAAATAATGAAAGACTTGAGTTTTTAGGCGATGCTATTTTAGGGGCGGTAATTACCGACTATATCTATAGTAAATTTCCTCTTAAAGAAGAAGGCGAACTCACTAATTTACGCAGTAAGCTAGTGAGTAGGCGGCATCTTAACGAGCTCGGTCTAGTTTTGGGCTTAGACGCTCTTTTAAAATATACACCCTCTAGGGGAACACGTGCTAAATCAATTTACGGGGATGCTTTTGAAGCCTTAATTGGAGCCATATATTTAGATCTTGGCTACGAACAATGCTGCCAGTTCGTAGAAAAGCGTATCTTGAGTAAAATTGACTTGAAAGGCTTGGACGAACGCTATACTAGTCATAAAAGTGCGGTGCTAGAATGGGGTCAAAAAGCGCGGCAGCCAATACGTTTTGCTGTAATATCCAGTGAAGGTGAAAGCCATAATCCACTCTATCATGTTGGTTGTTTTAAACAGCAAGAATTGATAGGTAAAGGTTCGGGAGCTTCTAAGAAAAAAGCTGAGGAAGAGGCCGCAAAAAATGCCTTTAAAGTCTTAAACTTAACTTATGCCGAGACACAAATTTGATTTAGGAAGTTGGCCAGAAAATCAAATTGCTGGTTTTGGTATCTATTCCCATCTACAAGTTTTAAGTCTTGTTTACCAGTTAAATAAACACCCCTTATTCCATTTTCAGCGCTCGCAAAAAGATCTGTGTAAAATTAACACTAAGGCAAGTTTTAATTTTATACTTTTCGGCTTTTCAAATAAGGCGTTAGAATTGGAAATCCGCTTGGTTGAAAATAGCAGCTATAAGGGCGAACTAATTGAAAAAGTACACGGTTCTCTGTTTGAAGATGAGAATAATGTAAATGGGCTTGTCCTACCCAATAAAGAGGGCTTTAATTATCTTCTCTGGTTAGAAGCCGAAGAAGAAGAAATAAACCAAATAAAAGCAATTGCTGCAGCTTTAAGCTCCATTAAACCCATAAGGTTTTTTAAAGAGCTGTCTGCAAAACAGATAGGCAGCCTAAAAAAGATATTAAATAATTAAGATGACAAATAACAAAGCAAAGATTGTTGCCACTTTAGGGCCCGCTTCAGATGATTATGAGGTGATGGTTGAGATGGTTAAGGCAGGGGTAAATGTATTCCGCATTAACTTTTCCCATAGCGACCACGACAGCGCCCGAGAAATTGCGAAAAAAGTGCAACGCTTAAATCAGGAATTAGAAACTAACGTTGCTATTCTTGCGGATTTACAAGGACCGAAGTTACGTGTTGGTAAAGTTGAAGAAGGAGCTATCCTGAAGAAAGGAGATGTGCTAACCTTTACCAATAAAGATGAGTTGGGTACCGCTAAACAGGTTTTTATGACGTATCAGCAATTCGCATCTGATGTAAAAATTGGTGACCGTATTTTAATTGATGATGGAAAAATTTTACTTGAAGCAATTCATAGTAATGGCATCGATAAGGTAGAAGCTAAAGTTATCCAAGGAGGCCCCTTGAAATCCAAGAAAGGAGTTAACCTACCTAATACTCGCATTTCTTTGCCTTGTTTAACCGATAAAGATTTAGCCGACCTAGAAGTGGCAATGGAGCTAGCGGTGGAATGGGTTGCCCTATCTTTCGTAAGAAACCCTAACGATGTTTACCAATTGCGTGACATCTTGCAAAAGAATGACGCTCTTTGTCACATCATTTCTAAAATTGAAAAGCCCGAAGCGGTTGTCGAGATTGATGAGATCATTGAAGCTTCCGATGCAATTATGGTAGCGCGTGGCGATTTAGGCGTTGAAGTGCCCATGCAAGGTGTACCGCTTATCCAGAAAATGATCGTAAATAAATGTCATTTACAATCTAAACCTGTGGTTATTGCTACGCAAATGATGGAAACCATGATTGAGCAACTTACTCCTACTCGCGCAGAAGTAAATGACGTTGCTAATTCAGTTTTAGATGGTGCTGATGCGGTAATGCTTAGTGGTGAAACTTCCGTAGGAAAGCATCCTGTTGCGGTAATTGAAGCGATGTCTAAAATTATTGCTCACGTGGAAGAAAGTGGTCAGGTAAGAGTAAATAAAGAAAACCCTCCCCGTTACCGTAACCGTCGTTTTATTACCGATTCTGTTTGCTATAATGCTAGTAAGGTAGCTGATCAAATTGGTGCATCTGCCATTCTTACCATGTCTTTTAGCGGCTATACTGCCTTTAAAATTGCCGCTCACCGTCCTAAAAGCATTATTTTAATGTTCACCTCTAACCGAAATATTCTTAATACTATGAGCTTGCTTTGGGGCGTAAGAGGTTTCTTTTACGACAAAATGGTAAGTACTGATGAAACCTTCAAGGATATCAAAAATATAGTGGTTGAGAAAGGCCTGGTAAGCGGTGGCGATTTAATTGTGAAAATTGCAAGTATGCCAATTGATGACCAAGGAATGACAAATATGATGAAGATAACTGCGATAGAAGATAACTAGATCTATTGTTCAACATAAAAAAGCGGCTACGGGTATTATTACTCGTAGCCGCTTTTTTTTATGTCAGATCCACTTAATAGTGTGATTAGTATGCCGCTTTAAACTGGTCTAAAAAGTTTAAATCATTTTCAAATAATAGTCTAATATCTGGTATTTGAAAGCGGTGTAAGGCTATTCGCTCTACCCCAATTCCAAATGCATAACCGCTATATTTAGTTGAATCAATTCCATTATTTTCTAAAACGTTAGGATCAACCATTCCGCAGCCGAGTACTTCTAACCAACCTGTTCCTTTGGTCATACGGTAATCGCGTTCATTATTCAAGCCCCAGTAAACATCCATCTCTGCGCTAGGCTCGGTAAAAGGAAAGTATGAGGGGCGTAATCTAATTTTGGTGTCCGGTCCAAAAAACTCTTGCGCGAAGAATAGCAGTGTTTGCTTGAGATCTGCGAAGCTCACACCCTCATCAATATACAAACCTTCAATTTGGTGAAAAAAACAGTGTGAACGGGCCGAAATAGCTTCGTTCCTGAATACTCTTCCGGGTGAGATCGTTCGAATAGGCGGCTTTTGGTTTTCCATTACCCTTACCTGAACACTAGAAGTATGAGTTCTTAAGGCCCAATCTGGTTCCTTACCTACAAAAAATGTATCCTGCATATCTCTAGCAGGGTGCTCCTCGGGAAAGTTTAAAGCAGAGAAATTATGCCAATCATCTTCTACTTCAGGACCCTCACTTAAGTTAAAGCCAATACGTTTAAAAATACCCAAAATTTCATTTTTCACCAAGTTTACTGGATGGCGTGAACCTAGGTTCGAGAAATTCGCTGGACGGCTTAGGTCAAGCCCAGATGCGGCACTATCAGTGCTTTCTAGGTTATTCTTTAAATTATTTATCTTTTCTTGGGCCTCTACCTTAAGAGCATTTAAGGGCTTACCCCATTCTCTTTTTAGGTCGGGAGACATTTCTCTGAATTGGTTAAATAGAGCGGTAATCGTTCCCTTTTTCCCTAGCATTTTTACGCGCCAAGACTCTATTTCCTCTTCCTTTTTAGAGGAAAACGAGGACAATTCTTGACTGAGTAAATCTATTTGTTCTTTCATTCTCTATGCTAAATACTTATTCGCCTCCGTTAATTACTATATTTGAATCCGCAAAGATGAAAATTATTCGGCTTATATTATGAGCAATTTAATAAGACTATTTACTCTTAGTGCCATTTCGGTGCTATTTTTTGGAGGCTGTTCTAGTGACGATCGAGATTTTTCGCTCGATTTATTCTTAACCGTGGAAGATGGTTCAGTGGCTGTCCAAAATGCTCTCGTGCGTATTTACGCACCAGTTGATAATTCCACGGTAGATTACTACCTCTACAGCGATGAGCAGGGTAAAGTGTCCATCACTTTGAAAAACAAAGCCGTTGTGGAGATTGTTGCCACCAAAAATCCCTATAAAACTTGCACCTTTGCAGAGTTAGAGAGAGGTGTAAAAACAATCAATCTAGAATTAACATTATACAACGACGTCGACAACGGTTGTCGCGATGATCAATAGGTTTATGAAAAAGATTTTCGTCTTCCTTCTAGGATTAGGATTAGTAGTTGGGGCTTGTGAGTTCGATGACCTAAACCCAGAGTACCCATTTACGATTGTAGTAAAAACATATGCCGATAGTACTCGAGTGCAAAATGTTCTCGTTGAAGCTGCTGCGCCAGTACCTGGTAATAAAGTTTGGTTATCTGGCTTTACCAATGAGAATGGCGAGGTTAACCTAAAATACGACGAAGCCGCCACGCTTAGTATCCGCGCAAGCCGTGGAGAGCGTCCTGATTATACTTGGATTGGTTGTACCGAAATTCGCCTATTACCGAATCAGCAGGTTGTTAAAACCGTCTATTTAGAGCCTTACGACAGCCTTTTAATTGGTTGTTCTTTCGACTAAATTAGGACCAAAGCTCTTCCTCGTCAAAATATCTTAAAATAGCTTCTTTCATTAAGATACTTTGCTCTCCTGCTTTTAGAGCGGGCAATTTTTCTATTAGCTCATAGTGTGGCCAACCTTGTTCATCGGCACCAATCAGTTTATAATATCCATAAGGTGCTAATAATCTGCAAATCGCAATATGTAAAAGATCAAGCTTTTCATCTTTTTTAAAGCGTCTTTTATCGATCCCTAACTCACGCACTCCGATAAGAAATAGTATTGAGTCCAAGTCTGGCTCCTCACCATCACTAAATTTATCTTTGATTAAATCAATTAATCGCTGCCAATCCTTTTTATTCGCTTTGTCTAGCATAATTTTTATTTAACTTAGCTTCCAATAATTTCACTTTCAGTTGTCAACACTCGACCTAATTATTTTGGTTCCTTTAGTTTTTGGGATAATTAAAGGTTTTTCTCGCGGCTTTATTCGCGAGATTGCTGCGCTAACGGGTCTGTTTATTGGAATTGTTGTTTCTTATCTACTTTCAGAATATGTATTCAAATACTTTACAATCTACTTCGAGACCGCAGATTTCGAGTTACGCATCATTAGTTATGTAATCGTTTTCTTTTTCACCATTCTACTAATTAATGCCATCGCCAGTTTGTTAACACGTGGTTTAAAGTTAGTCGCATTGAATGGAATCAATCGTATTCTCGGTGCCTTATTAGGGGGTGCGAAGTGGTTAGTCATCCTTAGCCTGGCTATTTTTGTGCTTAACAGAGCCCAAAAAAATCATCACATCTTTCAAAAATCGACCATTGCCGAGAGCAAATACTTCCGCTTAATTAGCGACTATGGCGAAAGCATCGCAAAAGCAGTTAATTTCGATGAAGTTCTTGACAAACAATATTTGATTAAAGACGCGGGCTAGCCAATAATCGCCTTTATACCTGGTAAAGTTTTTCCTTCCAAGAACTCGAGCATTGCCCCGCCTCCGGTACTTACATAACTAACCTCTTCAGCTAATCCGAATTTCTTTATTGCCGCCACAGAATCGCCGCCACCGATTAAAGAAAACGCCCCTTTAGTGGTTGCCTCCGCAATAAAATTAGCAACTGCTATGGTTCCTTCGGCGAATTTATCCATCTCAAAAACACCCATCGGGCCGTTCCACAGAATTGTTTTAGAAGCTAAAAGCACTTCTTTAACAGACGCAATTGCCTCTGGTCCAGCATCTAAGCCCATCCACCCCGCGGGAATTTCGTTCGAATCACAAAGCTTGGTATTCGCATCATTGCTGAAAGCATCCGCTATTACGCTATCTCCCGGTAAGAAAATTTTAACACCTAATTCCGCGGCCTTCGCTAAAACGTCTTTTGCTGTCTCTAAATAGTCATCTTCCACCAAACTATTCCCTATGGTACCTCCTTGTGCTTTGATAAAAGTATAAGCCATTCCACCACCAATAATTAGGTTATCTACCCTTTGCAGTAAATTCTCCAGAATGCTAATTTTAGAACTTACTTTAGCTCCTCCTACAATAGCCGTAGTAGGCTTTCCACCGCCAAGTAATACTTTATTTACGTTTTCGATTTCACTTTGTAAAACTCTTCCGAAAGCTTTCTGGGTATCGAAATACTGAGCAATAATAGCGGTTGAGGCATGTGCCCGGTGCGCCGTTCCAAAAGCATCATTGATATAAACATCACCATTATTTGCCAGTTTCGATGCGAACACGGCATCTCCTGATGTTTCTTCTTTATAAAAACGGAGGTTTTCCAGTAATAGGATCGCGTTATTTCCAAGATCCTTAGTTGCGTTTACAACCGATTCACCAATACAATCATCAATAAAAAAGACCTCACGCCCACTAATATCTTTTAAATGGGCAACTAAATATTTTAAGGAGAATTTGTCTTCCGGGCCATCCTTAGGCCTTCCTAAATGCGACATTAAGATAGGCACTCCCCCCTTGGTGAAAATCGTTTCTATGGTGGGCAAATGCGCCTGCATGCGGCTATCATCTGTAATTTCCTGCTTATCGTTTAAGGGAACATTAAAGTCCACTCTTACTAAAACTCTCTTTCCTTTTAAATCTAAAGTATCTATAGTTGCCATTTATCTTAATTTTGTTGCGAAAATACGAGAATGCTCGTTGGCAAGAAAGGCAATTATAAAAAGATATGCATTTAAAGGACATTCCTGCATTAGCAGAATTAAAGGAACAACTAATTCGCTCAGCAAATAGCAATAGAAACGGCCATGCCTTACTTTTTCATGGAAGCTCTGCTGCTCTAATCTTTCCCTTGGTAAAGGCCTACTGCCAATTTTTGGCTTGTAAAAACCCAACTGAAAACGACAGCTGTGGCCATTGCTCCCACTGCATCCAATTAAGTCAAAACAGTTATCCAGATCTACACTATTCTTTCCCCTTCGCCAATAAGGAAAAGGCGCCTAAAGGTTTAAATGTCGACTATTTTATGCGAGAATGGCTGGATTTTATTAAAGAACGAAATTTCTTTGGACTAAATGACTGGCTAGATTATGCTGGACTTAACGGTAAGTCCGCCTTAATTAATGTACACGAGGTTCGCCGAATAAATGACAAACTGAATTATAAGTCTTATGGCGGGGGTAAAAAATTTGTTATTCTCTATCTACCGGAGTACTTAAATATTTCAGCTTCTAATAAATTTCTAAAAACCTTAGAAGAACCAAGTGATAACAGTATGATTTTCTTGGTAAGCGAAAAGCCCGAAAACCTGTTACAAACCATAACTAGTCGCTGCCAAAAGGTCTTTGTTCCTCCCTTAAAAAACGATGATATTGAACAGTTTCTTATCTCTCAAGGTGTTGATAATGAAACCTCTAAAATAAGTGCATCATTAGCTAATGGTTCCATTTTAGAAGGACTACAAATCAGCAAAAACAACCAAAGCTATGTGGTATATGCTCAGCTTTTTCAAAACTGGATGCGCGGATGTTATAGTGCTAAAACAAGAGAAATTTTCACTTTTGTAGATGAGTTCGCGAAACTAGGACGGGACCAACAAAGGGAGGCCTTACAGTTTTTTATGGACACCATTGAACTTAGTCTTAAAGCTGCCACCAAGCAAGAATCAGCTAGCCACCCTTTGTTTACTCAAATTGGATTTAAATTAGCGGGCTTTGCTTCCGTTTTACACTTTCAAAATAGCAAGGAAGCTTACGAGGTTTTAAGCAAAGCTAATAGTGACCTCCAAAGAAACGGCAATGTGAAGCTTATCATGTCTGATGTATCGTTTAAGTTTAGCAATCTTCTAAGAATGAAAGCTTAGTTCTTTCTAAGTTGGTAGATTAAAGAACTCATGTTTTTTGAGCTTCCTCCCCTTAGGTTAGAAACCAAGCCTCTATACATTGCCTTTAGTGGGCCCATACTTGATTTGGAAATTTTTTCACTCAACAGTGACACATAATAGCTATCGAAAGGCATGTTGTAAACCTTCTCCAAACTAAAGCCTGTGGCAGAAGCTAAATTACCAATGTCTGATTTAGAAAAGTGCCATAAATGTAAAGGCACATCTAAAGCCGCCCATTTATCCTTATAATACTCCGCATCATGCGATTGATGATTTGGGACAGCAATAAACAAAACACCGTCCGCTTCAAGCTTAGTATTAAAATAACGCATACTTTCCTTTAGATCGGGCAGGTGTTCTAATACATGCCACAAACTAATAGCACTGCAAGAGCCATCTTTTACCAGGTCTCGATTTTCTACGCTCAAAAGCTCTACCCCTTTTAAACTAGCGTTTTTCCTCGCCACTTCAGAAGGCTCGATTCCTGTAACGCTCCAAGACTTCTCTTTCGCTCTTGCTAAGAAAGCCCCTGTCCCTGCTCCATAATCAAGTAAGGTGTTTTTATTTCTCACTGCGGATTCAACCAAAGAAAGCTTCTTGTTTAAGGCATGATTTCTTACCCAATTATAAACTATATCAAGCAAACTACCTGTACCATCGGTGTGGCTTACATAATCGTCACTTTCATAATAAGCCGCCAAACCGGCGCCTTCTGGCTGGGGATTAGTAAACCAAAAACCACAACTTGTGCACGAATCGATATTGAATATCTCTTGTTTACCTCTATAATAAGGCGCCTTACGAACACTTACAAAATCACTTTTTCCGCATAGCGGACACTCTTCTATTTTCTTCATGTTTCACGTGAAACTAACGGCCCATATAAACTAGCAAAACACTGATATCCGAAGGAGAAACTCCACTTACCGCCTTTGCTTCCTTTATAGTGACCGGTTTTAACTTGGTTAACTTTTCCCTAGCTTCATAACTCATACTCTTTAATAAACTGTAATCGAAGTCCGCCGGAATCTTTAAATTTTCTAATCTATCAAGCTTATTAGCGTTGTCGATTTCCTTATCAATATAGCCGCTGTATTTTAAAGCTATCTCAACTGAATCAATGTCTTCTTGCAGTATTCCCTCATTATTAAGCATGGTAGACAAAGAGTCCAGCGTTCTAAAATCGGAGAAACCCAATTGCGGTCTGCTTAATACTCTATCAAACTTTACCGTTTGATCTATCGGGCTTAGCCCCTTTGCTTCTAATATAGGGTTTACCTCTTCCATCTTAACCGATAGGCCTTTGATGTATTTCATCAAAAGCTTCTGACGCGATTGTTTCACGTGAAACTCTTCTAATCTTTCTTTCGATAAAAGACCAATCTCATAGCCCTTCTCACTTAATCTACTATCCGCATTATCCTGCCTTAGCAAAATCCTGTGTTCCGCTCTGCTGGTAAACATACGGTAAGGCTCCTCTGTGCCTTTACTAACCAAGTCATCTATGAGAACACCTATATAAGCCTCATTGCGGCCTAGCACAAATTCTTCATTAGCCCTCAGACTTCTAACAGCGTTAATTGCCGCCATTAAACCCTGGCACGCAGCTTCCTCATAACCCGTAGTTCCATTAATCTGACCAGCGAAATACAAGCCATTCATTAATCTAGTTTCGAGAGTCTTCTTTAATTGAGTAGGCTGAAAGAAATCATACTCGATTGCGTATCCAGGCCGGAATATTTTTGCTTTTTCAAAACCTGCTATCTTTCGCAATGCCTTTTCTTGCACATCTTCTGGTAAGGATGTACTAAAGCCATTTACATATACCTCAACCGTATTCCAACCTTCCGGTTCTACAAAAATCTGGTGCCTATCCTTATCCGCAAAGCGATTTATCTTATCCTCTATGCTTGGACAATATCGGGGTCCCTTACTTTCTATGGCGCCATTAAACATCGGGCTACGATCAAAACCCTCCTTGAGCGCCTCGTGCACTTCTGGACTGGTATAGGTTATAAAACAACTACGTTGCTTAACCAAAGCTTTTGTTTCACTGCTAAAGCTAAACTTCTCCGGCTGCTCATCCCCCTTTTGCTCCTCCATTTTGGTATAATCCAAGCTGCGGCCGTCTACACGCGGTGGAGTTCCTGTCTTCATTCTGCCTGCTTCGAAACCAAAGCCCTCTAGTACTTTTGTTAAGCCTACTGATGCTCGTTCGCCAGCCCGTCCACCACCAAACTGTTTTTCCCCGATGTGAATTAATCCGTTCAGAAAAGTTCCATTGGTTAAAATAACCTTTGGAGCATAAAATCGTGTTCCTATGCCCGTAACCACACCCTTAATCTCGCTACCTTCAGAAATAAGGTCCACAACCATATCCTGAAAGAAGTCTAAGGTAGGAATCGATTCCAAAGCCAAACGCCATTCTTCTGCAAAACGCCAACGATCACTTTGAACTCTTGGCGACCACATTGCTGGTCCTTTGCTGCGATTAAGCATTCTAAACTGTATCGCCGTCTTATCCGTTATAATACCACTTAAGCCTCCTAAGGCGTCTATCTCCCTAACTATTTGGCCTTTAGCTATTCCACCCATTGCAGGATTACAGGACATTTGTCCTATAGTCTGCAAGTTCATTGTCACTAATAGTGTTTTAGCACCCATCTTTGACGCTGCTGCCGCTGCTTCTGCGCCAGCGTGACCACCACCTACTACAATAACTTCGTAATTCTTATCCATCTTAAATGCTAATTACCTTTCTAACAAAGATTTGGGCCGCGAAATTAAACAAATATTCTCCTCCGCTTTCATCCTATCAAATTCTGTTTCTGTCTTATCATCAAAGCCAATACAATGCAAAAGGCCATGCACCATTACTCGATCCAATTCATCCGCGAAAGCAACTGAAAAAGACTTTGCATTTTCAGCGATTATCTGATGACCTAAAAACAACTCCACTTCTAGTCCTCTCTCGTGGGTATGATCCATTGTAATGATGTCTGTGGGGTAATCGTGAGATAAAAAATCAAAATTAAGCCTCCTACTGGCCTCATTGTTTAAGAAATGGTAAACGAGTCGACGAATTTGAAATCCTCGCTCAGAAGCGACCGAAATTAGCCATTTTTTAAGCTCTTCCTGAAAATTTTGTACTTCCGAAGGTTGCTCCCCTAAAAATTGAATACTTGTTTTCACCGATCCTGATAAAAGGGATTAATTAAAAGTGGGCTTAATCGTAAAATGTCCTTTTGTTGAATATTTTTCTTGTCAGTTAAATCATCCTTCTCCACATCTCGCATTCCCAATTCATCCGCCGATTTACTCATCCGCTCTTCCTTTTGCTTACGCTCCATGTTCGCCTTTTCACTTTCTAATAAACGAGTTTCAACTCTCTTAAAGCGTTCTAGATATTCCGAGAGGTTCTTTTCTAAAAGTAGATCCTCCATCTCATCCAGTTCCTGATCCAAGGGTTTGCCATTGCCGTTTTCCTTTCCTCCCTCTTTATCCATTTCCTGCAGAGCCTCCCTTAAAGACTCTTGTTCACTTAATACCTGACCAATGCTTTTCCCGGCTGGGCCTTCACCTTTAGAACCCGGCTGGGAGCCTTTTTCCAACTTCTCTATCATCTTGCCCATCTTGCCAAGCTTCTCACTCATGCTACCTGGTTTGGGTTTACCACCGCCTGGTTTTTCGCAGTTTTGCTCACCCTTCTTCTTACTGGCCATCATAGACATCATGTTCTGCATGGCATCATCTAAGAGTAAGGCCAGATCATTTGCTGCCATCATACTAAACTGACCGGCACTGGATGATTTCATTAACTCTACCTCCTGCAAATGCCCCTGCGCCGAACCAAGTTGATACTGCATTTCATTGAGGTGTTTAAAAACCTTATCCTTAATTTCCGGAGCCTTTTCGCTTAAAGCAACGAGGCTATCATTTATCACCTTACTATTGGATGCCAAAACACTTCCTTTCTTCAACAAAGAGCGAAAAGCTGGATCGTTCTTTTCTAAAGAAGAAACACCCTCTTTATACGCTTCCACATCCTGACTAAAGCGCTCTAAATTCTCTAATATCCTGCGCAAAGCTTGCATATTCATTGTTAAAGCTTTTGCCTGCATACCATCCATCATAGCCGATAAAGATTCACTCATTTCCGAAGCATTATCCCCAGCCTTGTCCTTACTCTCCTTCGACTTGCTCGCGTCCTTCTTATCCTCAGAATTAGCTGCATCATCCAAATTATTCTTTATCTCTTCACTTTCCTTTTTAAACTCTTCGCTTTCCACTAAATCCGCTAATTCTTTCGAATCTTCGGTATGCCCTTTTAGCTTCTCCTCCAAAGCCGCAGCCTTTTCTTTATAATCTTCTATGTCTTTGTCACTTTTTGGATTGTCATTTTTAAGCTCTTCTGATAGCTCCTTATAATCCTCAATTGTCCTTAATATATCCCTTTGAAACAAGAGGTCCTTAAGCAAATCTTCTAAGCGCTGTTCCCTGCGGAGCTGTTCCTTATTTTCCTGCTGTAGTTCCTTTAACTTTTGCTGCAATTCCTCCTTCTCATTCTTCGATAATAGCGATTCTATCTCCTTCCGTAACTCTTCTATTTTTCTTTCAGTCTCACTTAAAATCTTCAACTGCTCCTTTAATTCCTCTTTTTTAGCCAAGTCCTTTTCCACTAACTTCTCCAAATCCTTGCGCTTCTCTTTACTCTCCTTTTGCTTAGCTTCTAATTCCTTTAGCAAATCCTTTAACTTTTCTTCTTCACGCCAGTCTTGCTTGTTAGACTTTTTCATCTCTAAATCCTTCAAACTCTGGTTTAATTCCTCCCTGCTTTTCTTAAGTTCTTCGAAAGACTCCATCATAGAAGCCTCACTTTTTGCCTGTTTAGCTTTCTTCTCCTGACTAGTCAAAAGTTTTAGACTAAAGCTTTCAGAACGAGCCCATGATGGACCATACATTGTATTATTATCCGATATCCGATAATACATTGAGAAACTCTTACCACCCTCAAACTCATCCAAGCTTATGATCTCTTCATAAAAACCAAGATCATTCGCATCTATACTAAATTCTGTTTCCTCTTCCCCTAATTTTTCAACCCTTCGTAAGTTCGACAAACCAAAATCGTCCTTAGCCCTAATTGTTACCGCAACTCTATTTGAATCAAGGTCCGTAAAACGATAAACAGCATGAATCTCAGGGGCCTTATCAGGAATCGCTTCTAGTTTTGAGTTAACGAAGAACAAGGCTTTATTGAAGCCATTCTCCAATGACATGCTATAAAGCAAGCTTTTGTCTAGCTTAAAGGTCAGGCTACTTTCCTCTATACTTATGCTATCCCCCTCACTAAGGAAAACCGCATTGTCTGTATTTTCCAATTGAAACCGCAGGCTAATATTAGAGCCTCGCAAAGCCTTAATATTTTGGCTGTAAGGCAAAATCTTTTCCTGCAAACCCGTGTAAGAGGGTGGAGTAACAGTGAGTTCCAAGAGACCGATGCGCGGACTTTTATAAGTCCTAATACTAATAGTTCTACTCCGATAGCCCATTGCCTCATACTGCAAGTTATAATCCTCAGTTACATTCTCAAGCGTTAACTGCCAAGAGTCATCCATTTTTCCAAGTCGATATTCACTATCGTTCAAAAAAGCTCTTAACTCAGACGGTTGTTTTGGTCCCGAAATGTCGACACGTAAATCCAAGTCTTCTCCATATTCTACCCAATACTCATTCTTCTCCGGAACAAATTGGAAGGGTGCTGGAGGGGTAAAGTCAACATTATATCGTAATAATCGCTCACTACTTCCCAGAACCAATCTACCTTGAGTACTTAAGGCAAGAATAACAATGAGCGAAAGTGGCAGGCTAAGAAACACAGCCACACGAGACAAACTTTTCCAAGAAAGCGTCTCTCTAAAATTATAAAAACTCAATTCCTCAGACTTCTGCTCAATTGCAGCTTTAATTAAATCACTTTGCTTATCACCAAGGTTTTCTCCCAACTGTAGGGTATTGAGAATCTTATCATCCACTCCACTAATCTTCTGCCCAATCATCCCTGCAACTTCACTATAGGTCGATCGCCTTGCCAGTTTAAGAATCTGCAAAAGCGGATAAATAAAATAATATGAAGAACCTATTATCACCAAAAGGACCCCCGTGAAAAAAATTGTTTTCCGCTGTCCCTCAGTAAGATAAAAAAAATACTCTGTGAATGTAACCAGAAGAAAGTAGCAAAAGAAAAAGCCTAAGAATAAGGCTAAACCTCTTAGCATACGCAGCAAGTACCACTTCCGTAGATAGGATTCTAGATTCTGTTTTAGGCCTTCAAAATTTTTCATATATCATTAAGCATAAATTCAAAGGTAATAAGCCTTTTATATAATTACCTTTGCCGCCTTTTAAAAGAGCTTTTATGGAATCAAATACAGTACGTGTTCGCTTCGCCCCAAGTCCAACAGGACCCCTTCATATGGGTGGTGTAAGAACGGCATTATACAACTATTTATTTGCTAAAAAACACAAGGGTGAATTTATTCTCCGTGTGGAAGACACCGATCAAACACGCTTTGTTCCCGGTGCTGAAAAATACATTATAGATTCTTTAAAATGGTGTGGCATTCTTCCCGATGAGGGTCAAGGCATTGGTGGCGACTGCGGCCCCTACCGCCAGTCGGAACGCAAAGAAAGCGGCCTTTATAAAAAGTACGTCGAGCAATTACTTGCCAGCGGTCATGCCTACTATGCTTTTGATACAAGCGAACAACTTGAAGCCGTGCGTGAATTGGCTAAACAAGCTGGTTCTCCTAACTGGCAATACAATTACGTAACGCGTAACAGCATGCGTAACTCGCTCACCCTTTCGGGAGAAGAGGTTGAAAAACTACTCGCGGCTGGCGAACCTTATGTGGTTCGTATTAAACTACCTCGTAATGAAGAAGTTAAATTTGAAGATATTGTTAGAGGCTGGGTAAAGGTTAATACCAATAATATGGACGACAAAGTTCTCTTCAAATCAGACGGTATGCCTACTTATCACATGGCTAATATTGTGGATGACCATCTTATGAAAATCACCCATGTAATTCGCGGTGAAGAATGGTTGCCTTCCGCCCCCTTACATCTTTTACTTTATCGTTACTTAGGTTGGGAAGATACCATGCCTAAATTCGCTCACTTACCGCTTTTATTAAAGCCGGATGGCAATGGTAAATTAAGTAAACGTGATGGCGATCGCTTAGGATTTCCAGTATTTCCATTAGAATGGCACAATGAAGAAAACGGTGACATTTTTAGCGGCTACCGAGAGAAAGGATATTTCCCCGAGGCTTTTGTAAATATGTTGGCCTTTTTAGGATGGAACCCCGGAACAGAGCAAGAGATTTTTAGCCTGGACGAATTAGCCGAAGCCTTCTCACTAGAAAAAGTAAATAAAGCAGGCGCTCGCTATGACCATGATAAAACCAAATGGTTTAATCAACAATATCTACGCATGCTCGATGACGCTACTTTAGGAGCCAGCCTACAAGCGCAAGCCAGTGAAAATAATATTACCATCGATCTTACTAAGGCTACCGCCATTGCTGTTCTATTAAAAGACCGCGCGTATTTCTTAAAAGACTTATGGGCCGAAAGCGCTTTATTCTTTTATGCCCCTACGCACTATGATGAAAAGACTTTAAGCAAAAAATGGAACACTGAGAGCCGCAGCTACCTGGTAGATCTTAGAGAAATCTTTGCTTCTTTAACCGAATTCGGCATTGACAAGGTAGAAACAGCTTTTAAATCCTATCTAGAATCGAAAGAACTAGGTTTTGGTAAGGTCGGACCCGCTTTTCGTTTAGCGGTTACTGGTGCAGGGATGGGACCTTCTATGTTTGAAATTTGCGCCATTTTGGGGAAAGAAGAAAGTCTAGCCCGAATAGACGCTGCCTTAGAAAAACTTCCTGCCTAATGGACAAAATTGCGGTTGAGGGCATCCGGCTTTACGGCTATCATGGATGCCTAGATGAAGAAGGAAAAATTGGCACCGAATACGAAGTTGCTGTATATGTATGGGGTGATGTTCGCGCATCTTACGAAAGTGATAACCTACATGATACCATGGATTATGTAAGCATAAATCGCATCGTACAAGAGCACGTTTCTAACCGAGCTAAGCTTATTGAAACGGTTGCCAAACGCATTAGCGACAGTATTTTTGAAGAAATGCCGAAGGTTAAAAAACTGAAAATTAAACTGTCCAAGCTCAATCCACCGATTAATGGAGACGTAAAAAAGGTGAGTATTGAATTAAAGCGCAAAAGGAAGAACAAATAGCGATTAGATTTTTTATCTTCGCAGCCCAATTAATGGTTCCGTGGCCGAGTGGCTAGGCAGCGGTCTGCAAAACCGTCTACAGCGGTTCGAATCCGCTCGGAACCTCTAAAAGCAGTACTATTAAATAGTGCTGCTTTTTTTTGCTTCAGTAATTACTATTTCCATTCTTCGAAAGCCCCATTTATACTGCGTCTGCACTAAAGAAAATGCATCTCGCGTAACTCTTAGCCACATTGTATAGACAGACTCTTTCAAAGTTTTGGAAAAACTGATAAATATCTTCTTTTAAAAGATTTCTCCTTAGTATTTTTGCCTTCTATTTTTAATTGGTCTAAATAAGATATGAGGGTTTTGAGATACTTTGTAGCAGGAACGCTTTTATTACTCAGTGTAGTTTTAAAAGCAAATGAGAAGAACAGTAATGCGCGAATGATGGTTCACCTTTTAGACTATATAGCGGTGGATTATTCCATGGCTGTCAATCAGGGACAAGTTATAAGTAGCGCGGAATACAGCGAGATGTCAGAATTCGCCAGCACCATTAGCACGCTTGGCGAAAATGCCCCCGCCTCGGTTAAGTCTGACATTCAATTACTGCAAACATTAATCAAGGATAAAGCGAGTCAAGAGAAGGTTAGCTCTGTTTCGAACTCCATTAAACAGAAAATTATTTCGAGTTATTCCCTCGAAATTGCTCCCAAAAGATGGCCCCTCTTAACCAATGGCCGTCAACTCTACGCTTTACACTGTAAAAGTTGCCATGGTGAAAATGGTATGGGTAATGGCAGTCTTGCAAATGGCTTAGAGCCAGCACCTACTAATTTCCATAACCCTGAAAAAGCGAACGGCCTTTCTCCCTTTCAGGCCTATAATACTATTCGTTTAGGGGTCAATAATACTTCAATGCGTGCCTTTGATGAATTAAGCGATGACGAAATTTGGGATCTAGCTTTTTATGTGTTAAGTCTTCCCCATAGCAGTAGTAAGGTAAAAGCCGAAGATCTAGATCTTAATATTACCGTTGGTTTAGAAGAGTTAGCTTCTCAAAACAATATCGAATTAAGCGCTTCCTTAGGACTTACCGAAGAATCTCAAGCTATTGCTGCTCTGCGCCTTTTTCCCAAAGAAATAGCCGAACTAAATAAAGGTAGCTACCTCGAGCAAGCCATTAACTACCTAAATGAGGCCAATACCGCTTACGCAGATGGCGATATTAGTGGTGCGCGTACCCTTGCGTTAACCGCCTATTTAGAAGGAGTAGAGCCCGTTGAAATTCAATTACGCGCTAGCGATGCCACCTTCGCCGCGCAATTAGAGGGAGAGTTAGGAAAGGTGCGTAGCTCCATTGAAACCGGAAAAGACCCTGCTTTAGTTTCGGATCAAATTAAAAAAGGCATTAGCATGATTAATGAAGCGAAAGTCCTTTTAAAAGAAAAAACATTCTCTGCCTGGTTAGCTTTCTTACTGTCTTTCTCCATTATTCTTAGAGAGGGCCTAGAAGCCTTTTTAGTAGTAGTTACTATTCTTAGTGTTTTACGTGCTATTAACATCCCCAAGGTTAATTTATATGTGCACGTAGGTTGGATTAGCGCCATCATAGCGGGTGTTTTAATGTGGATGGCTGCGGGTAAACTTTTTACCTTTTCTGGCGCCGACCGTGAACTAATGGAAGGAGTAGTAGCCCTCTTTGCTGTGGGTGTTTTACTCTACGTTGGTTTTTGGATGCATAGTAAATCGGAAGCGGGTAAATGGCAAGCTTATGTAAAGAGTAAAATCCAAAATATTGCCCGTAACGAAAGTATGATTGGTCTTGCCTTTTTATCCTTTCTGGTTGTTTTTAGAGAAGCCTTTGAATCGGTATTATTCCTTTCTGCTTTAAGCTTAGAAGTAGGTGAAGCTCAGCAAAGCGCCTTTGGTGGCGGTATTGTGTTCGCCTTTGTTTTATTAGGAATCATCTCCGTTTTACTGCTTAAATATTCTAAAAAGCTACCTATTGCTAAACTGTTTAAGTATTCCGCTATGGTTATCTCATTCCTTGCAGTGGTATTAACGGGAAAAGGATTAAGCGCCATACAAGAAGCTGGCAATATCAACATCACTGTTTTGCCAATTGATTTCCGCATTGATGCCCTAGGGATTTATCCTACCTATGAAACGCTTTTAGGACAGCTCTTTATTTTGACCCTAACCATTGTTTTATGGACAGTTGGTAATCGCTCTAAAACTAAATTGCAAGTTAAACCGGCCTAATAAGGTGTCTTGATAATTAAAATAAGTTAAGTTCGTTTCAATTTAAAATTTGATGCGAACTTTTCTTTTTACCCTCCTCTTAAGCGGCAGCCTTATTGCTCAAAATGGTGCCGATTCTTATCCTATTACCCACGTAAAAGTTTACAAGCAAGGGG
>Ga0075467_10000904_pt1 | contig 24264 bp, 23 predicted proteins | sample DEB08_DNA_9_FD_75067 | JGI IMG/M metagenome (GOLD analysis project Ga0075467, IMG submission 75067) | Aqueous microbial communities from the Delaware River and Bay under freshwater to marine salinity gradient to study organic matter... | ecosystem: Environmental > Aquatic > Marine > Coastal ... | reverse complement strand
TTACGTCCCGCCAATGAAAAAGCGGCGCTCGCTACCTTTTTTATTGGTGCATTTGGATTTATCGTTGGCGTAGTGTGGATAGGATCGCGCGCGAGCATTTCAGCGCTCATGCAATTGCCCATCACACCTGAAATTACCGGGCTGGTGGAATTATATGAAGTCCGATATGAAACTCTCTTAACCGTTATACGGTTTACCACGCTCATTCTATCCGTGCTGTTCATTTGGTTGTCGTTAACAGGGCGCTCTAACTACCCACGTTGGATGGCTATTTTTAACCCAATCTTATTAATCATCGCCAGTTTTATTATTTATGTTATTGCTCCCGGGCTCGGTAAACACCTAATGCCCATCGCGCTAAACGTAGCTTTTTTCATCTTCTTTTCACTTTCACTTATCCATGCACGTAAGTGCAACGATAAAGGAGAATAATCATGTCAGTTTCGAAACTAATAAAATCGATATTGTGTTATCTGGGAGTCATCATCCTTGTATTGGTCGCCGGGCTATTCTGGCTTACCGCCAACGATAGAGCGATTGATTATGACGTAAGTATACAAGGCCTTGATATACCGACTTTTGAAGAGCAAACCATCGATTTCGTACCGACTTACGATAAAGCTAAGACCATTCCATTTACCGCTAGCGCGGTGATTGATATTGATGGCGATGGCGTCGAAGAGGTGTTTCTCGGTGGCGGTATACATCAACAAGACGCGTTTTATAAATTTCAAGGTGGGACGTTTGTAGATATTACCGGCCAGACAGGTTGGACTAAGAATACGCCTGACAAAACCTTTGGCTCTGTAGCGCTTGACCTTGATCACGATGGCGATACCGATATGCTAATCGCACGGCAATCTGGCGTATGGCGTTATGATAATACTGGCGGAAAGTTTACTGGTGTAAAGTTAGCTCTAAAGCTTGATGCAAAAACTGTACCACTTTCAGTTGCCGTGAGCGACCTTAATCGCGATGGTAAATTCGATATGTTCGTAGCTGGGTATATCGCGCGTAAGCACGTTGAGGGTGAAACCATCTTTAACCAAGTGTATGGCGGAGTCAGCGCACTCTACCTTAACAAGGGTAACAACCAGTTTGAGAATATATCGAAAACATCTGGCGTCGATTACCAACACAACACCTTTCAAGCTGTGTTTATTGACATTGATGGTGACAGCTTGGAAGACCTGGTTGTTGCACACGATACCGGAACGGTTAAAACATGGAAGAACCTCGGCAACCTGAAATTCAAAGACATGCCGAACCCCACCAGCGACTACTTCTCCTACCCAATGGGCATCGGTGTAACGGATTATAATAACGATGGTCGTCCCGATTTTTTCTTCTCGAATGTTGGCAGTACCACACCTGATGCGATTGTTCGAGGTGATCTACGTGAAGATCAAGTTTTGAGCAAGAAGTGGATTATGTTTGAGAACCAAGGCGGCTTCAAATTCGAAGACGTCGCAGAAAAAGCCAAACTGGCTGATTATGAATTTTCGTGGGGTGCGCTGTTTGAAGATTTCAATCTTGATGGCCGCGATGACCTTGTAGTTTCTGAAAATTATGTTGGGTTTCCTACTCACATATTATCGGCATGGCGTTTAGATGGTCGATTTATGTTGCAAAACGACAAAGGCGAGTTTGCCGCGGCCGGCAAGCAAGCAGGCATCCAGAACCGATTATTTGGCATCAGCCCGATCACCGCAGACTTCAATCAAGACGGCTATCCTGATGTGATTCACGTCAACTTGATGGGGCCTCAAAAAGTGTTTTTAAGTAAAGGCGGTAATGCTAATTACTTAAAGATCAAATTACCGAATAACGTCTCGTCAGTCGGTGCGAAGGTAATGGTGCAGTTAGATGATGGTGCCCATCTCCATAACACCTTCGTAGTCGGTGAAGGCTTGTGTTCGGATCAAACGCATATTTTAACCTTTGGTTTAGGTAAGCAAAAAGCCAAATCGGTAACGGTTCGTTATCTCGATGGGAGAGTCGCCAATGACTCTGGATCTTTTGTTAATCAGCAGCTCAGCCTTTAACAACGCAAACGGAGAATCTTCATGAAAACAAACCCGCTAATAACCTATCCGCTATGGGCTCTAGTGATATTTGGCTTTGCCAGTGTCGGCAAAGTCAGTATTGACAATATGAACGGTCTAGCGTGCCCCAATTTATTGTTTATGCCGGTGTGTTACATTGTTAGTGTCGCCTACGGGTTGATGCTGGGCTCGCTAATCATTAACCACAATGGGTGCAAGCATCATTTCTTTTGTGCTGGTTGGGGCATCGCCTTCGTTATTGCGCTGTTTGCCTCGCTGGCTGAATTATTTGGGGGTGGTGGTATATGCCCATCAACCAGTGGCGGATTAAGGGCCGGTGAAGCCGCAGGTATCCCGTTGTGCTACATCTCACTGGCAATTTTGATGGTGATTCTAGTGCTCTTCATAAAAGGCCCTTATAAGGCGGCGTGTGATGCGCAAAACTAATCTCGTTTATTGTGGCTCTTTATGATCACTTTACCGCAACACACCTTAATTCAACTAATTTGGTTTGCGCCAGGAAGAACAACATGAAATTTACTGTACTAGTCGTCATTGCCACGCTTATCTTGCCAACTCTCGCGTCCGCGCAAGTTGACGGAGTAAGTTATTCCTGGGAGGAGAAGAAAAACAAAGAAGGTATTGTGATTCAAACCAGCCCAGTAGCAAATTCAAATTTTAGAGCGGTGCGAGGAGAAATGCTGGTTAAAGCCAGCGTATCGAGCCTGGTTGCATTGGTCGAAGATATAGAAAATTGTCCTAATTGGGCGGATTTGTGCAAAGAAGCGAGAGTCGAAAAGCGCATCTCTGAGACCGAAAGCTACGCTTATATCTATAATGATATTCCGTTTCCGGTCACCGATCGGGACGTGTATGTACACGTTGTTTGGACGCATGACCTTGAATCCCAGAAGGTCACCATGACCAGTGTTGCGGCCGAAGGCGGAACGCCTGAATCGAAGGCGGTGAGAATTCAGAAAGCCATATCTCAATGGCATTTCACGCCGAACAGTGATGGGACGGTCAAGGTAGAAAACTTTGCACACATAGATCCTAATGGCCCCACACCAGCGTGGGTTACTAACATGATGTTGGTGTCTTCACCATACAAATCAATGTCGAAAATGCGCGAGATTGTCGAGGCTGGAGACTATGCCGACGTCAAGGTCCCGTTTCTGGACAAGTTTGAGCAGCCTTCAAGTGACTAATCAAACGAAGTGATTTGTCCGACGAGCTATTTACTAAAAAAAGTTGCTGACGATCTTCTACGTCACCATTCTGGTGGCCTGCAATTGCACATTGAAAGCATAAGAGAGCGAGGCTCCAGCTCTATTTGCGACTGCGCGCTTGCTTGAGATTGTCAAACTTATTGCGTTTGCGGTTAGATGTTAACTTGGTAATACGGTCTAGAGGACTACTAGAGGACTTACCATAGTTAGGCAGGTGAGCGGTGTCGCTTGATTTAATTACTCCTTTGTTGGAATTTCTTCCAGTAGCGTAATGATAGCGCGGTTATTGTTTAGTTTGGCTAAGTCAATGAGATAGCTTTTTTCCAGCTCCTGCATCGGTTGATTGCCCAATAAGTCTTTAACCAACTGTTCTTCGCCATTTACGATGGAAGTTTTTAAGGCCGCAAAGTTGGCGATACCGCGCATGTTTTGATTGGTCATATTGGGTACCATTAATTATGCTTCGTTATTTAAGTGAATGCTTATTGTAAGTGCTCACACTAGGTCCGCGTATGCTGCAATGCAAGTGTCTAGGCAAACTTATCACTTACACTATAATCAATAAGTCCATAAAGCGGCGTATTGGCGTGGTATCAAGCGAGTCTTGTTCTTTGCTAAGAAAGTTAACGTGTCATCATATTCCTCTGCAATGACACAAATCGGTCAGCTGATGGTGTTTGTCGGTCAAGAGCGGGGGCTTTGCGATATAGTGTTAACAATGTATTAATGGCAATGTATAGGTGGTTTTATGGATGCAAAATTTTGGCATAATCGGTGGGCGACTAATGATATTGCTTGGCATGAACGCTCAGGTAATAGATTACTAGTAGAGCACTTCAAGGCATTGAACCTTGAGTCTTTAGACCGCATATTTGTACCACTCTGCGGTAAAACAAGAGATATTGCTTGGCTACTAGGGCAGGGCTACAAAGTGGTTGCTGTTGAACTTAGTGAGATGGCCGTAAAAGCGCTCTTCGAGCAACTTGGGGTCAAACCCGACGTTACCCAGAACGGGTCCCTGAAACGTTATAGCACTTCTGATTTGGATGTTTTTGTTGGCGATTTCTTTGCTCTTTCGTCTGCGGTTCTGGGCTCTGTTGATGCTGTTTTTGATCGAGCGGCCTTGGTCGCATTACCGATGGGAATGCGTATTGAATACACTCAGCATTTAGCCAAAGTTACCGAAAACGCTGAGCAGTTATTGATCGTTTTTGAATACCAACAAACGCTGATGGGCGGACCGCCGTTTTCAATTTCGGCCGATGAAATTAATTTGCACTATAAAAAACACTACGCAGTATCACAATTAAGTAGTGTTGATGTAAGCGGTCAACTGCGTGGAGATTTTGCCGCACAGGAGAACGCGTATTTGTTGCGACCGACAGCTGTAGCAACAATGCCTTATTCGACTAAGTGAGATTGATCGGGGGAACTGCTTAACAATTTTGGTAAGGATCAACTACCAAAATGATTTGTTTGGGGCTACCAAATGGATAGCCTTGAACTCTGCCTCGTATTCGTGCGCACTTGCCACATCTTCGAGCAAGGATGCTTAGAAATCGGAATTATTGGTTAAAAATGGATAGATTTCGTCAATGACTTTGATTATCAAGGTGGCACGCTTATTGCTTTACGGGTTAGGTATCAACTAACTGTAGAGCATTAGGAGAGTATTATGGCTTATTTAGAGCCTTCTGAATTTGTAAGCAAGATGGTCGACGCTGGCGAGTCTAAAGTTTACATGTCGACTAAAGACACCTTAATTAGAGCCTTTATGGCGGGCGCTATTCTCGGATTAGCCGCTGTGTTTGCAATTACCGTTGCGACTAAAACTGGCTCACCGCTGCTCGGTGCTGTTTTGTTTCCGGTTGGTTTCATTATGTTGTATTTGATGAAATTTGACTTATTGACGGGCGTCTTTACTTTGGTGCCGCTTGCGTTGTTAGATAAACGTCGAGGAGTAACGGTAAACCAAGTTCTACGTAACTGGGGGCTAGTGTTCGTTGGTAATTTTGCCGGTGCTTTAACCACAGCATTTATGATGGCCTTTATCCTGACCTATGGATTTAATACTGATGGTGGCGCTCTAGCGTTAAAGGTTGCAACAATCGGTGAGTCGAGAACGCTGGGTTATCAAGCTCATGGTGCCGGTGGCTGGTTTACTATATTTATCCGTGGCATGTTATGTAATTGGATGGTGTCAATGGGCGTAGTGGGGGCGATGATTTCTACTTCAGCGGGCAGCAAGATGGCGGCCATGTGGATGCCAGTAATGTTGTTCTTTTTCATGGGCTTTGAGCACTCCATTGTGAACATGTTTTTGTTTCCTTTCTCAATGATCATGGGCGGCGAATTCACCGTGTATGATTACTTGATGTGGAACGAGATCCCAACCGTATTGGGCAACCTTGTTGGCGGCTTATGCTTGGTTGGTTTGCCACTGTATTACACCCATGTACGAACAAGCCCAGAGCGTAAACTTGGGGCGGCTGCTAATAATGTTATATAGGTAAATTCTCACCATCGTTATTAACGTTCTACCTGATTGCCATTATTCTGCGATAGCTAAATGCTGGGCAGAGTAATGGCGTCACTTCTATGAAGACGCATTTAAACGTTGCTATCGGTCAGTATTCACACCGTGGTCGCAAGCAATTAAATCAAGACTGTCATGGCTCTTCGGTGCCGGCTGAGCCACAGCTAAGCACTAAGGGAATTGCTCTTGCAATCGCCGACGGGATCAGTAGCAGCGATGTCAGTCAAGTTGCCAGTCAAACCTCGGTGAAAAGCTTTCTTGAAGACTATTATTGCACCAGCGAAACCTGGTCAGTAAAAACCTCGGCTGAACGGGTATTACAAGCAAATAATTCTTGGCTGTATGCTCAGAATCATCGTAACCATGAGTTTCGCCTAAACAAGGATAAGGGTTATGTTTGTACTTTTTCGACGCTAATATTCAAGTCAAACACAGCCTATTTATTTCACGTTGGTGACGCTCAAATAAGCAGGCTTGGTATTAGCGAGACTCGTGATAAAACTGAGGTGCTAACCCAGCAACACCGACTTTGGCTGTCAGGCGATAGAAGCTATCTAGCGCGGGCTCTTGGGATTGTACAACCGCTCGAAATTGATTACGCCGAGTTGCCACTAGCATACGGCGACGTATTTTTTCTCGCTACCGACGGTGTCTATGAATATGTAAGCGACGAGTTTGTTAGCCAAACCATCACGGCCAATTTCAATGACCTAGACCTAGCTGCCAAGAATATCGCTGAGCATGCGTTGGAGCAGGGCAGTGAGGATAATCTTACGGTGCAGATAGCGCGTATTGAGGCCTTGCCGTCAGGGCAATCAAACGAATTTTTACAACGCCAGAATGAACTTCCATTTCCGCCCGAGCTTACTGCGCGAATGACCTTTGATGGCTATCAAGTGCTGCGAGATTTGCATAAGAGTAGCCGCAGTCATGTTTTGCTAGCGCGAGACTTGCTAACCCAGCAAAAAGTGGTTATCAAAGTACCTTCGACTGAGGGCAGGCACGATCGCAGCTACGTAGAGCGCTTTTTGCTGGAAGATTGGATCGCTAATCGACTAAATAATGCTCATATTGTAAAGTCGCATAAGGCCTCTGCAAAACGCCGATACTGTTACGTTGTGTCAGAATTCGTAGACGGTCAAACGTTGGCTCAGTGGATGGTCGATAATCCTACGCCAAGTCTTGATGAGGTGCGTTCTATCGTTGAGCAAGTTGCCATTGGTTTACAGGCCTTTCATCGCCAAGAAATGTTGCACCAAGATCTTCGGCCCGAAAATATAATGATCGATGTCTCAGGGACTGCAAAAATCATTGATTTTGGCTCAGCATTTGTGTCCGGAATTGAGGAAACACGAACATCTGAAATGTCTCAGGTGATGCCTGGCACTGCGCAATTTCTCGCGCCTGAGTACTTTCTTGGTGAGTTCGGTAGCAAGCAGTCAGATATCTATTCATTGGCCTGTATCGCCTACCATATGTTAAGTGGTCGGTCACCATACGGGGCCTCGGTAGCTAGGGCGCTTAACCGCTCAGCTCAGCACCGACTGGTATATCAATCGGTACTTGCTGCGCATCGGCCTCTACCCGCTTGGGTTGATCTGACGCTTAAGAAGGCGCTTCAGCCTGATCGATTTAAGCGTTACTCAGAGTTATCCGAATTTATTCAAGATTTACGCAAGCCAAACATTAAATTTATAGCTCAGGCACGACCACCATTGCTAGAACGAGACCCCTTAGTGTTTTGGAAAGGGGTCTCGTTAATATTTGGCGTGGTAATTATTGGGCTGCTTTATTTAAACTTCAATTAGGCTAGAAAACAGGTCAACTTTCCAGCAGAAAAATTAATAGCTTTTATAGGGCAAGAACTTGCCCGAGAGAACTACATCGACACGGTCACCATTAGGGTCTTCTTTTCGTTCAATATTCATCGAAAAATCAATAGCACTCATAATGCCATCTCCAAACTCTTCATGAATTAGCTCTTTAATTGTTGATCCATAGACATTGACCACTTCGTACCATCGATAAATTAATGGGTCGGTAGGGATAGCGGTAGGCAAAGATCCTTTATAAGGCACGATTTGCAGCCACGCAATAGCCTCGTCCGACAGCTCAAAAATAGCCCCCACGGTTTCTGCCTGACTCTTGTTGAATGCCATTTGGCCGAGACAAGCCGAAGTCACCCATTCTTTTGATAGCCCTACTTGTTCTGCTACGTTCTTCCAGCTGATGTTATTCAACACCTTGCTAGACATAATTAGATCGGTTACTTGTTCGCGGGTGGTAATCATTTTTCTACCTTTATTTGTCTGGGGTTTATTGCATGTAAGCCGCAGTTTGCTGAGGGGCTTTGCTTACACGCCTATATGGTTAATGTTAGTGCTAGTCTTTAACTGAGCAAGGTTTGTGCCACTGCCAGACGGCATGTTGAGGGGCGGTTTTAGTTGTGCGAGCCTAAATTTGATCGCGTATTTATGTTCTACCTTGGTGCAAAGATAGACCTGTTGCACAGAATCAGACTAAATTGTCGGTGGCGCGAATTTAACAATTGTTGGCTATAGTCATAGGCGAGATGTTTTCTATTCTCTGTTTCATCCGTTATCATGGCTCTTGGGTTCAGAGGTTAATATTTATTGGGTTTTACTTATGCCGAGAAGGCTTATTTTGTTTGGCATAGTGCTAATCAGTTACTTAGCTGTTTGTTTTTCGGTGCACCTTGCGCTGTATAAATCTACTTTAGAGTTATCGGCGTACAGAACAATGATCGCTTCAATTCCAGGGCGCATTCGAGACCCGATGAGCCAAGATGATGTGCGGCATCTGTCGTCGCAGATTGCCAAAATTGAGTTCGGTGGCGATCTCCGTGCTCTCGGCCTTAACTTTGTTACCCAGCCTTTGGCCGCTTATTTAAAGCCAACCACATTTGATATGAGTGCCAGCTTGGCGTTACTAAATGATGGCAGGTTACGAGCAGCACAGGTCAAATTTGATTCTCTGTCTTCAAAAATTGGTATCGCTTACGCTCGACGACTGCAACTTTTGCGCACTCTATCTCGAATAGCGGGCGCGGCCGGACTACTATTGCTGTCGATTTTCGCTTGGCTATGGTATCGATCCAGAGGCCAGTTGAGTCACGAGATAGCAATGGTAAGCGAAGAACCTAGCGACCAAATCTTCTCTAGCTTTGCCGCTTATTTACAGTCGGTGGTGGAAGAGGAAGTGAAATTTTCCGGTCATCGAGCGTCGCTTAGTTGTCAAGGTTTCGACCTGGAGCACCTTCCTGTCGCGGTGGGTGAAGCGGCCGAGCTAATCGCAGAACAGCTAGTGCGTAACAGTATTGAACATGGTGGTCGGCCCGCCGAGCAGCGTTTGTTGGCGGGTAAGGATGATTACATCTCGATTCGAGTCACTATTGAAGAGCATGATACAAATTGGTTGTTGTCTGTTTGGGATAATGGCGAGGGTTTAGATGGCGTGGCTATACTTCAGCAAGCGGTCAGCCTAAATCTGATAGATCAAACAGCGGCCGAGGCTTTAGCGCCAGAGCAGCGAATCAGGCTTATATTTCTTCCGGGCTTTAGTAGCCGAGAGAATAATCGCGAAACGGCTATTTCTGTCGCTGAAAACGATAAGCCACTATCTGAACTGCGCGAGCTCGCTAAGCACCAGAATGGGGCCATGTTAGTGCAAAATCGGTTTGGCGATTATTGTCAACTCTCAGTGCGCTTTCCTAAACTATAAAAAGCAATAGATCTTAGAGCCATGTGTATGATCGCACTGAGGTTTTCTTAGGAAATTAAATATTCGTTGGAAAATAACCAGTAATTCCGCATCACTGGTTCAATTAAAGGCTTCTAAAGCCTAGCAATTAGCCGAGGTTGCCCTATAATCGCGCTTTGTTTTTGGGCTAACCAACCTCTTGATATCTAATGAATTTACGTAATATTGCGATTATCGCGCACGTTGACCACGGTAAAACTACTTTGGTAGACAAACTTCTTCAACAATCAGGCACCTTTGATGACCGTGCAGAATTGGTTGAACGTGTTATGGACAGTAACGATATTGAGAAGGAGCGTGGCATCACTATTCTTGCTAAGCCAACCGCCTTGACTTGGAAAGACTACCGCATAAACATCGTAGACACACCGGGCCACGCCGATTTTGGTGGTGAGGTAGAACGTATTCTATCTATGGTTGACTCAGTACTTTTATTGGTTGACGCGGTCGATGGCCCTATGCCACAGACCCGGTTTGTAACTCAAAAAGCATTCGAGCACGACTTGAAGCCGATCGTAGTAATTAATAAAATCGACCGGGAGGGCGCTCGACCTGATTGGGTTCTAGACCAAACCTTCGATTTATTCGATATGTTAGGCGCTACTGATGAACAACTAGACTTCCCGGTAATCTATGCCTCGGCGATCAATGGTTATGCCACTGATGATCACACCGTGCTTACTGACAATATGGATATGCTATTCCAAGCTATTGTTGATCGCGTACCGCCACCGCCGGTTCAACTTGACGAACCGTTCCAAATGCAGATTTCTCAGTTAGATTATTCGTCGTATTTAGGCGTTATTGGTATTGGCCGTATTAAGAACGGTTCGATTAAAACTAACGGTCCGGTGACTGTGGTCGATAACGAGGGCAAGACTCGTAATGGACGTATCGCTAAGATTTTTGGATTTAAAGGCATTGAGCGTATTGAAATCGACGAAGCTCACGCTGGTGACATCGTCGCGGTTACAGGTATGGACCAACTGTTCATCTCTGAAACATTGTGTGATCGCAGTGCCGTAGAAGCGCTGCCAGCACTGACGGTAGATGAGCCGACGGTGACAATGACTTTTCAGGTCAATACCTCGCCGTTTGCTGGTCAAGAAGGCAAGTATCTAACTTCTCGACAAATTCGTGAACGTCTACAAAAAGAATTATTGCACAACGTTGCCCTACGTGTGGAAGACACGGCAGATGCTGAGAAGTTTAAAGTATCTGGTCGTGGAGAATTACATCTATCGGTTTTGATTGAAAACATGCGTCGCGAAGGCTTTGAGCTTGCAGTGTCGCGTCCAGAAGTAATCTACAAAGACGTTGGCGGTGAAATTCACGAGCCATATGAAATAGTAACGATTGACATTGATGATGAGCACCAGGGCACCATCATGAATGCGATGCAAGAGCGTGGCGCTGATTTAGAGAACATGACGCCAGATGGTAAAGGACGCGTGCGTCTAGATTTCTTGGTACCTTCTCGTGGTTTGATTGGATTTCAGACTGATTTCATGACTATGACCTCGGGATCTGGTTTGATGTATCACGTGTTTGATCGTTATGCGCTCAAGAAAAACAAGTCTTTTGGTCAGCGTAAGAACGGTGTATTGATATCAAACGGCACCGGTAAGGCACTTGGCTTCGCTATCTTCAATTTACAAGACCGTGGAAAGATGATGATCAATGCCACGCAGCAAGTGTATGAAGGCCAAGTGGTCGGTGTTCACTCTCGTGATAACGATTTAACAGTTAACCCATTAAAAGGTAAGCAGTTGACCAACGTTCGCGCATCTGGTACTGATGAAGCTTTGCGTTTGGTTACGCCAATTAAGCACACCTTAGAATCAGCACTTGAGTTCATTGACGACGACGAGTTGGTTGAAATTACGCCAGAAAGCATTCGAATTCGTAAGCGTTTCTTAAGTGAGAACGACCGTAAACGCGAAGGCCGTCTGCCGAAGGCATAGTCTTGGCAATATAGTCTAGCTAATTAGTCTTAGATAATGAGTGCTTAAGTAATAGTTTCAGAGGTAATAAAGGGTTTGAAATCAGGCCCTTTATTTATTCATAGCGCAAGAGTTCATTCCATTACGTGCTAGGCTCGTCTAGGAATGATTTTTGTGTACAAAAATAGTTGCTGCTCAACTATAAATATTTATTGTTGCTGCGGCTGAGCATATCACTTAGACAAAGGCTAATTATTCGACATGGTTATCTACGACTTAATATGTGATGCTCGGCATGAGTTTGAAGGTTGGTTTAACAATTCAGGCGATTTAGTCTCTCAGCAAGAGCAGGCGCTTCTGCGTTGCCCTGTATGTGACTCTCTTGCGGTAAGTAAGAAAGTTACCGCGCCGAAGCTATCGAAAAAGAGTAATTCGACGCTGGTTAGCTATCCTCAACAACGCCAGGGACAGCCTGTTACAAACCTAAATTCAAGTTCTGTAGAAGCCTATAGCAAGCTTCAAAGTATGCTAACCCAGGTTCATAAGTATATCGAATCAAACTTTAAGGATGTCGGCAATAAGTTTGCCGATGAAGCACTGAGCATGCATAGTGGAGATAAAGAGCTTAACAGCATTAGAGGTACGGCAACGGCTGAAGAGCTGAAGGGGCTGGCGGATGAAGGAGTTACAGCGCTGCCTTTGCCTGTTAAGCCTGTCGATAAGAAAAAGCTGAACTAACTGTAACTGCTGCGCTAGCGTCAGGCCACCAACTGACTTCATTGATGGTTGTTGCCCTTATAGCTGAGATTGTGGCGAGCATGAGCACCCATTTAGTTCAGAGTTGAACTATTCAGAGCAGAGCTTTAGGTTATTGATTGGCGAGCAGTGTAAGTCTTTGATGCTGGGGTCTGTTACCTCAGGGGATTAAAGGCCCTGTCTAATCAAACCGACTACAATTCCCTCGATTGCGAAACTTTGAGTTTGAAGATCAACTTCAATCGGCTCATAGTTATCATTTTCAGCAATTAAAGATACCGACGCGGCGTGACGACGATAGCGTTTTACGGTTACTTCGTCGTCGATTCTGGCGACTACAATTTCATTGTCTCGAGCCGTGTTGGCCTTCCTAATAGCGAGCAAATCATGCTCAAAAATACCAATGTTAATCATGCTGTCGCCACGAACCTTTAATAAAAAATCCGCCTTTTGAGAGAATAGGCTTTGGTCAACGCTGACCATTTTCTGTATATGTTGGGTGGCAAAAATAGGGGCGCCTGCGGCAACATCGCCGATAACGGCCATTCCGCTGCTGTTGCCTAATTCTGGCATGTCGTTGTTAAACATTGAATTGTCAAACATTGAGCTCAAGCGGGCAGACTCACTTATAAAGATGCCCCGAGAAGTACCTGACCTGAGTTCGATATGGCCTTTTCTATCTAGCGCTTTGAGATGATCTTCTGCAGCATTAGGTGAGCGAAAGCCGAAGTTATCAGCAATTTCTACCCTCGTAGGTGGGGCGCCGTTGGCGACCATGCATTCGAGAATAAAGTCAAAGATTTGTTGCTGACGTTTGGTTAGTGGTAATAGCTCGGTATCTTTCATGACCTGAGCTTAGCAAGACACTGTTTTAATATCCAGTGTTTTATTTAACTAAATTTCACCCCTCCCTGCGTCATTAATAAACCCGGCCTATTGGCAGGGCTTTAATCAATCTTGTCGCGCTAATAGTATTGGCCATTTCAGCGCTGTTCTAGCACTGTTATAGAGCTATGTACGGTTACGATAGGTGATACGGCCTTTAGTAAGATCGTAGGGTGTTAGTTCAACCGTTACACGGTCTCCACGTAGAATGCGGATGTAGTTTTTACGCATTTTGCCAGATATGTGCGCGTGAACCACGTGCCCATTTTCCAGCTCAACTTTAAATTCAGTATTTGGAAGCGCGTCAATGACGGTGCCTTCCATTTCAATTTGGTCTTCTTTTGCCACGTTATATATTTAACTCTTGAGTAACTCTATTAGGGTTTTCTAATTATGTCCGGTTGTCCAGCTTTGTGCCTTTAAACCAGTGTAAAAAGCGGGGTTATCATGCCCCATGTGCTGTGATAAATAAAGCCTTTACTGGGCTTTTCAAGCCCTTTGTCGGAGATTGGTCTAGAGTTCTAATTCTCGCCACTGTCTATCGACGTATCCCTGTAAGGGTTTGAATTTTCGTTTGTAATCCATTTTTTGTGAGCCTTCGATCCAGTAACCCAAGTAAACGAAAGGAATATTATAAGTTTTAGCCAGCTTTAGGGTGTACAAAATTGCGTAAGTGCCGAGACTCCGGCTGCCGCGGCTAGGGTCAAAAAAGGTATAAACGGCTGATACTCCGCCATCGAATTGATCCAATACGCTTATGCCGATTAGTTCACCATCTAATCTAAAGCATAAAAATTTAGACCGTGAGTAACTCGATTCTATAAAGCTTATGTACTTTGAGGTGTCATCGTCGCACATGCTGCTTTCTGGGTGGCGATGTTTTTGGTAGGCGTAATACATGTCGAAATGCTCTTTCTCGAAACGCACATTTTCAATATTAGCGCGTAAATCAATATTTTTACGCCAAACACGCTTCTGGCTGCGTGACAATTTAAATTCTGCCGACGGTATCCGCACTGATACGCAAGCGTTACAGTTAGGGCACTTAGGCGAGTAGAGCATCTCTCCGCTGCGTCGAAAACCAGAACGCGACAGCGTTGAAAATAGGTTCTTATCAATCTGATGATCGGGGTCAACCAGAATAGACGCGCTTTTCTGGCCTTCTAGGTAAGGGCAGTCGTCGACCACTGTTTCGAATAGGCGAATTGGATTGTGTGCAGAACTCATATCGTAGTTATACCATCGTCAGCGGTGGCTTGCTCGAACCAGTTTGAAAAATTTATTATTGGTTGGTCTATTTTCGCGTCTTCGATTAGCGCTAAAAATTGCTCGCGGCTTATCTCAACGGCGCCGAGCGAAAATAGATGATCACTAGCGACTTGGCAATCTATCACGGTAAAATCCGCCGCTGACAATGCCTTGCACAGAGTTACCAGCGCAACCTTCGAGGCGTCGCTAACACGGCTAAACATGCTCTCGCCGAAAAAAGCACTTCCAATCGCTACGCCGTAGAGTCCTCCTACCAACTTAGTGTCTTGCCACACTTCGATAGAGTGTGCGTAGTGCTGTTGATGAAGAGCCAAATACGCTGTGTGCATGTCATCGCCTATCCATGTATCTTCAAGTGGCGTTTTTAAGTCTTGTTGCCCGCGCAAAGCACAGGCACTTATCACGGCATCAAAATCTTGGTTGCAGGTAATTTTAAAGCCCGCATTTTTGATGGTCTTGGCGAGACTGCGCGACACTTTAACGTCGTTTGGGAATAACACCATTCTAGGGTCAGGTGACCACCATAGAATCGGTTGATCATCGTTATACCACGGGAAGATTCCTTGTGAGTAGGCCGATACCAAGGTGTTTAGGTTCAAATCGCCGCCCATCGCCAAGAGCCCGTCTTCGGTGGCATTATTAACGGCTGGAAAGGCTACGAATTCGAGTTTATTGCTCATTATATTTCGGCTTTAAATGGCGAATGATTGTTCATTTGCGTTTGGTAGTTTTTCATATGCTCTTGCTCAGAACATATGAAGTCATCTATTGCTTGCCTAAAGCCATCGTGAGCTATCCAGTGAGATGAGTAGGTGATACTCGGTTCTAGGCCTCTAGCCAGCTTGTGTTGGCCCTGAGCCCCAGCTTCGAAGCGTTGATAACCGTTGTTAATGCACCATTCAATCGCTTGGTAATAACATGTTTCGAAATGCACGCTGTGGAAATCATCAAGTGCTCCCCAATAGCGCCCGAATAGAGCGTTGTCACTCTTGAAATATAGGCCACCGGCGATGACTTGATTATCGAATTCAGCAAATAGAAAAAGGGTTTGTTGACAAAAGTGTTGCGCAAGGTATTCAAAAAATGCTTTGTTTAGATACGATTGAGCGCCGTAGTGCTGAATGGTTCTAGCATAAAAGCGATACATCGTGTCGACCGCTGTTTGATCGAGTTGACTTTCTGATAGCCAGCGATACGTAATGCCTGTTTCAGCAACTCGCCGTCGCTCTCTTTTGATGTTTTTGCGTTTCTTGGAGCTCATGATAGCCAAGAAGTCATCAAAATTTTGGTAGTCTTTATTTCGCCAATGAAATTGCGAGCTATGCCGAGTTAGGCATCCGAGCTTATGCAACTTCTCGGCTTGCTGTTGCTCGACAAACAGGCTGTGAAAGCTTGATAGGCCTCGACTTTGACACAGCTCGATTGCTTTGCTGAATAACGCAGATTCGAGTTCTTCCCGTTGCTGCGGGTCTCTCACTAATAGCCGATCTCCCGTGGCCGGGGTAAATGGCACGGCATTTGACAACTTGGGGTAATACTCCAATCCATAGCGGTGATGTGCATCAGCCCATGACCAGTCAAATATGTATTCGCCATAGGAGTGTCCCTTTATGTAGCAAGGCATAGCGGCAAGCAAATGTTCTCGGTCGCTGTTTTCGTAGATGGCAATGTGGGCACTCTCCCAGCCGGTCTCAAGTGATACACAACCGGTGAGTTCTAGGCCGAATAAAAATTCGTGTCGCATAAACGGGTTATTATCCGCTAGCATAGCATTCCATTGTTCAGCCGAAATATCGGCTAAGCTGTTGTGAACAACAATATCCATAAAATTCTTTAAACTATATAATAGGCCTATCGGATAATGAATTTCACTAGTACGAAAGCGCCACTTTGGTCTATTTTTCCGTTTATCTTCGAGCAATGGAACAACCATTATGTTTCGAATAAACGAAAAACTAGCCTAAAATTACCATTTTCTCCTGACGCAAATCATTATCCGACAGGCCCATATACTTAATTTAGGCTGCTTATGCGACCCGAGACATCAACTAGAAGATACCCTATGAGTAGTGAAATTAATATTGCCTTAGCGCAGATCAATGTCGTCGTTGGCGCAATAGAGAATAATGTCGAGCGTATAATCGAATTTTCCGAACGCGCTAAAGCACTCAATTGCGACTTATTAGTGTGTTCTGAATTAGTGTTAACCGGTTATCCGCCTGAAGATTTACTGCTGCGCTCAGGTTTCAATAGCCGAGTTGAGCAACAATTGCGGCGTTTATGTGAGAGTGTGCGAGGCATAGACTTAATTATCGGTTACCCAAAAAAAACCGCCGATGGCTTGTTTAATATAGGCGCTATGATCGTTGACGGCGAAATCACTCATGAATACGCCAAGATTGATCTACCCAATTACAGTGTGTTTGACGAAAAGCGTTATTTCGTACCGGGTTCGCAAGCATGTGTGATCGACTACAAGGGCGTGAAGTTGGGTTTAACGGTATGCGAAGATATTTGGCATGATGGCCCGGTTGAACGCGCAATCGGGCAGGGGGCTGAGGTGATTGTTAATATTAACGGATCGCCCTATCACAGTAAAAAAATAGACGAGCGTAACGCCGTGGTATGCGCCAAAGCCAAGAAAGTTAATGCCCCAGTTATCTACGTCAACCAGATTGGCGGGCAAGATGAGCTGGTGTTTGATGGTGCCTCGTTTGCCACCGATGCCAGCGGTAGGGTGGTACACCAAATGGCGAGCTTTAAAGAGGCTCTAAGCATGGTCACGATTAAGCGCGAAGGTCTTGATGTTTCTATTCACGGAACCGAGATGGCGCCAGAAATGACAATGCTCGAAAGTGTCTACAATGCGCTGGTTTTGGGGGTTGGCGACTACGTGAGAAAAAACGGCTTTAAGAAAGTCGTTATCGGCCTCTCGGGTGGGATCGACTCGGCCCTGACTACAACTATTGCCGTCGACGCTTTGGGTGCTGACAACGTCGATGCGATTATGATGCCGTTTCGTTATACCTCGGATATTTCACAGCACGATGCCCATGCCGAGGCTGAGGCCTTAGGTATTAACTATCATACTGTGTCTATCGAGCCTATGTACGACGCCTTCGTCAAGCAGCTAGCGCCATTGTTCGGTGACCGTGCCGAGGATACTACTGAGGAAAATATTCAAGCTCGTTGTCGAGGTTTGAGCTTAATGGCTTTCTCCAATAAAACCGGTGCGATGGTATTGACCACTGGTAATAAGAGTGAAATGTCAGTTGGTTATGCGACGCTCTATGGGGATATGGTTGGCGGCTACAATGCTATTAAAGACGTGCCCAAAATACTGGTTTATGAGCTCGCTAAATACCGCAACAGTGTCTCGCCGGTTATTCCTGAACGTGTCATCACACGCGAACCATCGGCGGAATTACGCCCGGATCAAATCGACTCGGATAGTCTGCCGCCTTATGAAATTCTAGATCCGATTTTAGAATTGTATGTTGAGCAAGATTGCCCTCCGTCCGATATTGTTGCTAAAGGCTTTGCTAAAGAATATGTGTCACAAGTAATTAGAATGGTGGATCTTAACGAGTATAAAAGACGACAAGCGGCACCTGGCGTGAGAATAACAAAGCGTGCTTTTGGACGAGATCGTCGCTACCCGATCACATCCGGTTTTCGGCCTAAGGTCGATTGGTAAGGTTTTGATATTCAGTTTCGATATTAGATTTTGACACTAATGCGTTGATTTAACTTGTCCTAAAATACTAAATTAATCTAACTCACTGGCTTGATGTAACCTCACTTGTTTATTCTATAGGCAAGAAAAAGCCGCCATAATGTTGGCGGCTTTTTTATTACCTAATTCTGTTCTTGGTTAAGCTAGAACGGATTAATCCGAGCAAAGAAACCTTTCTTCTTTTTGTAAGGCGCTTGCTTGTTCTGCGGAAAATTTTGGTTTAGTACTGTGCGGGTACTTGAGGCCAGTTCATCTAAGCCCATTTCGATATAGGCTTTTTCCATGAGGACCAATGCCCCCTCAACCGCTGGTGAAGTCTCGTATTTGTAAATGATTGTCTTACAACGGTTTACCGTTGCGACATAGGTTTCGTTCTCGAAATAGAATTGAGCGACGTATAACTCACGCTCAGCTAAAGCATTGCGGATAAAGACGATGCGTTGCTCGGCGTCTTTAGTGTATGTGCTATCTGGATATCGTTTGATTAGCTCTTCAAATGCGTTTTGTGAATCGCGCAAAGGCTTAGGGTCTCGGAGAGTGTTTCCGCCTTTGATAAACTTATCGATTCTACCGGCTTTCTTTTCGAAGCTGGCGACGCCTTTCATGTAATAGGCGTAGTCTACGTTTTTGTGTGTGGGATAGAGCTTAATGAAATTATCAGCAGCCTCGACAGCCTTCTCGACTTGATTTGTCTTATCAAACGCGAACATCATGTCTAACTTAGCTTGCTCAGTTAGCTCACCGTAAGGGTAATTGGCCTCGAGTGCACGGTAGAAGTCGATTGCAAACCCATAATTGCCTTTTTCGAGCGCGGTTTTGCCTTTGTCATAAAGCTCTTGAAGTTGCTGTTGGGCTAGGTCTTCATCGATGCCGCCCTTCTTTTTATTACCGCCGCATGCCGATACAGTAGCGGCAAGACACACCAGCAGCATAAGCTTGTACCAACGAGAAGCAGGGCGTTTCTGCCGTGCAGGCGTCGAGACCGACGCTGGTGTCGATATGGATATGCTCTCAATGACTTGGAAAAGACTCATGTTAAAGGCTCATATTGCTGTTGTTATGGGGTATTATTTAGCCTGTAATCATAACGCGAAAACTAGAGTCAGAGAAGAGTATTACTGTTCTGTATGGCAAATTGTATCGCACTTTAAACTGTTTATAGGAAATCCGAAATTATGCCCGATACTGAGGCTGATCTATCCAAGTTGTCGACAACCGTAGTTAACTCTGAAATTAACTCTGAAATTAATTCTGAAGTTGATCAAATAATTGATTCAGAATCCGACTCGCAGGCGCCATCATCGCCAGGCTTACACAGCTACATTGTGCCCGAAGATTTTTTTGGTCAACGCGTCGATAAAGCGCTGACGACACTTTGCGAGGATCATTCTCGCAGCACCGTACAATCGTGGATCAAGCAAGGATTGGTGATGCTCGATGATGAAGTACCTAAACAAAAAGACAAGGTGCTTGGCGGAGAGCTGCTCGAAGTTACTATTCCTAGCATCCGCAAGGGCGAATGGGAAGCTCAAGACATGCCTATCGACGTGGTTTACCAGGACGATGAAATGTTGGTGATTAATAAACCCGCCGGTTGGGTAGTGCATCCTGGCGCTGGCAACCCCGATGGCACGCTGTTAAACGCTTTGTTATTTCATTACCCCGAGAGCCGTGCTCTAGCGCGCGCCGGAATTGTTCACCGGCTGGATAAAGATACATCGGGTCTAATGGTGGTGGCGAAAACAGAGAATGCTCGCCTAGGATTGATCGCTCAACTGGTAGATCACAGTTTGCATCGAGAATATTTGGCGTTGGTAAATGGGCGAATAATTTCTGGTAACACCATTGATGAGCCGATTGCACGAGATAAGCATGATCGTCGCAGAATGGCGGTTAACATGATGGGTAAAGAAGCGGTCACTCATTATCGCGTCGATGACCGCTTTCGTAACCATACTCTGTTGCGAGTGCAGCTTGAAACTGGGAGAACGCATCAAATTCGTGTTCACCTAACACATACCGGTTTTTCTTTAGCAGGAGACCCCGTATACGGTCGAAGACTGGCTATTCCTAGTCACTGCTCGCCAAGTTTAGAAGCTGAGCTCCGAAGTTTTAAGCGACAAGCCTTACACGCCACGCGAATTGAGTATATTCACCCCGCATCGGGCGAGCATCAATCATGGGAACGACCTATGCCCGATGATATGCAGCGTTTAGTCGATGCTTGCGGCGATGATAATCAATAGCTATTTAGGTGACTTATATCGTTCCCAATTGGTCTGCGCCATCGCGGATTAAGGCCTATTCGACTACCCGCCTGGGCGGTGTATGCGATGATGTCTATCGCTCGATGAACCTAGCTTTACACGTCGGCGACCAGGCTAGTCAGGTGATTAGAAATCGTAACAAACTAAGGTCGGACTTAAAGCTACCGAGCGAACCGGTTTGGCTTACGCAAATTCATAGTGAATACGTGGGTAATGCCGATCTAGCGGCTAAGACTGGGGCTGGGGCTGAGCTCGATGGTGCGTTTTCGACACGGGCTGACACTATCTGCGCTGTGATGACTGCAGACTGCTTACCACTGCTACTTACTAATCGGGCTGGCGACCAAGTTGCCGCGATCCACGCGGGTTGGCGGGGAATGTCGAAGGGCATTATAGAGAACGCAGTGGCATTGTTTGATTGTGCTGCCTCAGAGATCATTGCGTGGGCGGGGCCATGCATTGGGCCGACTAAATTTGAGGTCGGTATCGAGGTGAGGGCACAATTGGGAGGCCCTGATTCCGCCTATAGAAAAGTCGCAGACAATATCGGTCAATGTAATGCCGATCAAAGCAATAAAGTACTAGCCGATCTATACCAACTTTGTGGGCGCAGACTGGCGGCTATTGGCGTTACCAACTACTCACATTCGAATGCTTGTACTTATTTAGATGAGCAACTTTTTTTTTCATATCGTCGTGACGGCCAATGTGGTCGTATGGCATCACTAATTTGGATTGATAGCGAATCATGAAATTAGTTCAACCGCCTGTCTCTTTCCGTCAAATGTTACCGTCTGCATTGATAATTTTGGGCTTAGGAGCTCTGCTCTCGATATTTGTCTCGTCGTGGCAATGGCTCGCCGGCTTGGGCTGGCTTGTGATTCCATACGGTGTGGTGTTGGGCCTCGCGATTTACCTGCTTGGTTTTATTCTGTCGTGCTCGCCGTGGACCAAGACCGGCCCTATGCACGAACTACTCAATACCTTGCATCAGCTTTTTCGCAATTTTACCTGGCCGCAAATTATTGTGGTCTCGATATTAGCTGGAGTCGGTGAAGAATTGCTTATACGAGCCGTGTTGCAAACATTTCTGGTAAGCACCGCCGGTCCGATTTGGGGCATTGTCGGAGCTTCATTAATATTTGGTTTATTGCACTTTATGACCAAAACATACGTGCTGCTGACCTTTAGCTTGGGCTTACTTTTTGGCTTAGCGTTTTATTTCACAGATAGTATTGTGTTGGTGATGTTGGGCCATGCAGTTTATGACATCGCCGCTTTTGCAATGATTGTGAATTTTCCTCACATCTTGGGTGTAGACTCTGTAAATGGGAATAAAAGTATCATTACAGAGCAGACTTACTGATACTAGATCTAATCGAAGTAATACTACCTGACAAAGCACGATTAGTTGATAAGGAGCCATTAGCCGATAAAATGCCATTAACCGATAAAATACCGTTAGCCGATAAAATGCCATTAGCCGATAAAATGCCATTAGCCGTCAAAAAGCCATTAGCTGTCAAAAAGCCTCACGGCTGTCACTCAATATTCTGTTGGTCTGTTAAGGTTTGCTGCGGCACAATTCTGATTGCCAGTTTATTTATTTGCACGCTGTATGAATTGCAGCCTTGGTTTGTGCCCCCGCGACTGCTCGCACAGACTCTGGTTATTATTGGGGGCCTAAGTGCGGTCTTTCACTATCTGAAGCTAGATTCATTCAGTTGTCGGTTTGCTCAGCCAGATACTCTCGTTACCGATCAGGGCTTATACCGATATATAAGGCACCCAATGTACTTATCAGATGGCCTTATATGCACAGGCTTATTTTTACTCTTCCCGACAGTACCAACGGCGATGATTTTAGCCGCGGGCATTGTCGCGCTAGTGCGGCAATCTAGAGAAGAAGACCGCTATCTATCAGAACGTTTCAAGCAACAGTTTAGCGACTGGCGAAAACACACAAAGCTAATTGTTCCCTTGGTCTACTAAGCTAAGTAATGCTGTCGCGTCAGCCACTTAAACGGCTTAAATATTTAAACCTGGTACGGTATTAGCTCTGCACAGAACGGCAAGCGGCCGCGGTAAAAATTACGTCGGTAGAGCTATTCAACGCTGTTTCAGCTGAATCTTGCACAACGCCAATAACGAAGCCAACGCCAACAACCTGCATCGCCACCTCGTTTGGAATGTTAAATAAGCTGCAAGCTAGCGGGATGAGCAGTAAAGAGCCTCCAGCAACGCCCGACGAGCCGCACGCCGAGACGCTCGCGATCACGCAAAGCAATAGCGCGGTGGTTATATCGACGTCGATACCGAGTGTATTTACTGCGGCCATGGTCATAACGCTTATGGTGATCGCGGCACCAGCCATATTGATGGTTGCCCCCAGTGGTATCGACACCGAGTATGTATCTTCATCCAGACCTAGCTTTTCACACAAGGCCATGTTGACTGGGATGTTTGCCGCTGAACTACGGGTAAAAAAGGCGGTGATACCACTTTCTTTCAAGCAGGTGAAGATAAGCGGGTAGGGATTAGTTTTGGTCATAAATAGAACAATGATGGGATTTACGATCAACGCGATGATAAACATGGTGCCAATCAATAGTCCCAGTAAATGAGCATATTCAGCGAGCGCACTGAAACCGGTCGCGGCGATGGTGCCTGCAACTAAGCCAAATATACCGATAGGTGCCAATTGAATTATTAGTTGCACTAAGCCGACCACTGCATCACTGAAGTTTTCGAGTACGTTTTTGGTTGCTTCGCTAGCCTTTCGAAGCATAATTCCAAGACCGATAGCCCAGGCCAAAATTCCGACGTAGTTGGCACTCATTAGTGCGTTAACTGGGTTGTCGAAAATCTTAAACAGTAAGTTGTTAAGTACCTCGCCAATGCCCTGTGGGGCCGAGCTCATAGGCTCAGCACCAACTAATGTTAAGGTCGTCGGAAAAATAAAGCTCAACAATACGGCCGTTGTAGCGGCAGCCAAGGTGCCTAGCAAATAGAGGCCGAGAATAGGGCGCATATGACTTTTCTGGCCCTCACGATGGGTCGCCAGAGACGCGATCACCAGTAAGAAAATTAGTATCGGAGCGATTGCTTTTAGAGCCGAAACAAATAGCCCTCCCAAAATCGAAACGGACTTACCTACCTCAGGCACTAAGCCGCCAACTAGGGCGCCAAGCACAATGCCGATGGCAATCTTTAGAACTAGATTTTGTTTTGCCAATACAGATACAAATGAATTTTTTGAGTTCATGATTTTTACTTTATTGTTGTGAGGCCTCAGCATAACTCGATCAACGGATCAAAATGCACGTAATTTTTTATCCGGGTAGAAACTCCGTCACTTTTCGTTTGAAAAATTTGCCAATAGAGAGCAACGGGCAAATTTTTCTGCGTCAATTGAAGAAATCCCAAACACTTTTTATTTCGTCACTGAGTTGTGCTGAGGTGCCTTTGTTTTTATAGGTTTCATTTGCGGCCAATCTACTCTATTTAGCCAATTTTATTGGCTTGTTCAGGCAAGCTCCTTGTTCCATAGCACATCTTCATGGCCTAAACGCAGGTTAATGATTCTTGCTGTGACAAATAGTAAATCTGAAAGTCGATTTAAATACTGACGGGTAGTATCACAAACCGGTTCCGCTTGGTGTAATGTCACCACGTCGCGTTCGGCGCGTCGCGCGATCGATCTAGCCATATGACAAACTGCCGCGGCTTCGCTGCCCCCTGGTAGGATAAAATCTTTAAGTGGTGCAATGGATTCATTGAAATGGTCAATTTTACTCTAAAGCATCTCTATCTTCTGT
>Ga0075467_10000903_pt1 | contig 24280 bp, 23 predicted proteins | sample DEB08_DNA_9_FD_75067 | JGI IMG/M metagenome (GOLD analysis project Ga0075467, IMG submission 75067) | Aqueous microbial communities from the Delaware River and Bay under freshwater to marine salinity gradient to study organic matter... | ecosystem: Environmental > Aquatic > Marine > Coastal ... | reverse complement strand
TCGGCATTGCCGGCGGCGCGGACAAATGCGCAAGGCTGGTGGACGATTATGGTTTTGATGCCGCCATCGACTATCGCGGCAAGAGCCAGGCCGAACTTGAACTGGAAATTGCGGCAGCCGCCCCCGATGGTGTGGACATTATCTGGGAAAATGTCGGCGGCGAGATTCTCGATGCCGGAATCACCGCGATCAACGAACATGGCCGGGTCGTACTGTGCGGCCTGATCAGCGAATATAACAGTCCGGAACCCGTCGGTATTCGCAATCTCTGGTATCTGATCTCGCGGCAGGCCACGATCAAGGGCTTTCTGGTCCGGGACTATCCACCGCGCTTCGGCGAAGGCATTGCCGAAATGGGCAAATGGCTGGCCGAGGGCAAGATCCGGCATGACGAGGATATCGATCGGGGAATCGAAAACAGCTATGCTGCCTTCATGAAGCTTTTTTCCGGCGCCAATCAGGGCAAGATGATTCTCGACGTTTCACCCGCTGAATGAATAGAGGAGCTACAGGCATGTCAGAAAACAAACGGATCATTCTCGATTTTATCGATGCCTGGAACCGGCTCGATTATGACGCCATCTATGCGGCGATGACCGACGACATATTTTATCACAATATTCCGATGGAACCGTGCGATGGTATCGATGCGGTGCATGCATTTTTTGACAATCCGTCTTTCGGCTTCGACGGCGCGCAGTGGGATGTTCATCACATTGCGGCGACCGGAGAGGTCGTTCTGACCGAACGCACCGACAAGTTCCGGATCGGCGACAAATGGATCGCCATCCGCGTGATGGGCACGTTTGAAATGCGCGACGGCAAGATCGCAAAATGGCGCGACTATTTCGACCTCGCCGAATTTCAGAGCCAGATGGCGGCCGCCATGGGTGGCGGCGCGGCCTGAGCTCAGGCCGGTTTGTAGAGCATACCGTTATCGACCGGATATTCGCCTGCGGTCATGAAGCGCGATTCATCGCTCGCCAGATAGACGCATAAAGCCGCCACGTCCTTCGGATGGCCCAGCCCTCCCAGCGGGATCATGCCGGTTTCGGGTGTTGCCGCGCCACTCGCACCGACCGATTCCTGCCGCACCATCGGCGTGTCGATGCCGGCCGGATGGAGGCTGTTGCAACGGATCGGATAATCCTGTTCCTTGCAATGCAGCGCCACCGACTTGGTCATCGACCGCACGCCACCCTTGGCGGCGCTATAGGCGACGAACGGGGAATAGCCCTGCAAGGCCGCCATCGAACTGAGGTTGATGATCGAGCTGGGCTGGTCATTGGATTTCATCGCCCTGACCGCCGCGCGGCAGCCGAGAAACACGCCGTCGAGCATGACCGAAGTCTGTTTGCGGAACAGTTCAAGCGAGCAATCCTCGATCGTACCCGGAATGACCAGGCCGGCATTGTTGACCAGAATATGGGGCGTGCCGAAGCCGTCGATCGTGGCTTTCATGATATCATCCCATCGTTGTTCGTCGACGACATCCTGATGCAGGGCGATGGCATTGGCGCCGATTGAGTCGGCAACTTTTGTGGCGCTCTCCAGATCAATGTCGGTCAGCACGACCCGCGCGCCTTCTGCAGCAAAAGTTTCGCTGATTGCTTTTCCCAGGCCGGAGCCGGCTCCGGTTACGATGGCAATTTTTCCATTAAGACGTCCCATTTTTTTTCCTTCATCGCTGGACTGCTGCGTCACTATAGGCGTCGATTTCCCGTCGCGCACCATCCCCATTATCGTTAGCCCCCGATCCGATTATTGGCAGAAAACCTACAAATGTTGCGTGAAGAACACAGTTTTCCACATTTGCTATCAATTTGGCTAGCAGAGCCAGCCTAAAGTCAGGCTTAAGACAAAATCATAACAAGGCGGTCGAAACCGCAACATAATTTATGTCGGGCTCCGGGCAAATATACCGGACCAATTTGGGAGAGAGCAATGACCACATACTCGTCGAGAAGCACATCCGTCTTGGGGAACAAGACGATCAGAACCCTCTTGTTGGGTTCCGTTGCAACCATGGCATTCGCGGGTCTTGCCTCGCCAGCGTCGGCGCAGGATGCCGAAGAACTGGACGAGAGCAATGTGATCACCGTTATTGCTCGCAAACAAACCGAAACATTGCAGGAAGTCCCGGTGACGGTGACCGCGATTGGCGGCGACACGCTGGAAAAATTTCAGGTCAATGAAATTGCCGATGTTGTCAGCCGCGTGCCTGCGCTGAACGTCCAGGTCGGTGGCTCCGGCTCCGGTGGTCAGATCAGCTTGCGCGGCGTTGGTTCATCCAATATTTCGGCGTCGTTTGACTCTGCGGTGGCCTTTGATTTCGACGGCATTCAGGTCAGCACGATGCGCATGGTCCAGGCAGGCTTTTTCGACGTCCAGCAGATTGAAGTTCTAAAGGGACCTCAATCGCTTTTCTTTGGCAAAAGTGCTTCGGCCGGTGTAATTTCCATTCGTTCGGCTAATCCTACCCAGGAATGGGAAATGGCTGGCAAGGCTTCCTATGAGTTCGAGGAAAAAGGCTATACCATCGGCGGCCATATCTCCGGTCCGATCAGCGATACGCTCGGCGTCCGTGTGGCGGCACAATATCAGGATATCGAAGACTATGTGAAACTGGCGCCAGGAACAGCCGCGTTCAATCCCGATGGCAGTGTCCGGGATTCGAGGGGCCTGAAGAATTTCATCGGTCGCGTGACCTTGCAGTGGGACCCGTCCGACAATTTCAGCGCCAATCTGAAGCTGAACTACGTCAAGAACAAGAATGATGGTGCGATCGGCCATTCCGACATCAATTGTGGTCCCAATGGTGTTGCGGATCCGGTCTTCCTGCTCAGCGGCGCTCTGCCCATTCCTTCAAACGCCGATTGTAACGACAGCGACGGCCTCTACCATCATACAGATGGGGCAGCGGCCTTGACCAGCAAGGTTCCGGACGGTTCGGCTGGCAATCCACGCTTTCAAAATGGCATTCCATTTGGCGAAACCGATATTTTCCTGGGACGATTGAGATGGGATCTGGGTCTGTCCGATTCGCTGACACTGACGTCCGTTTCCGGCTATCTCAGCCTGGATTCTGTCGATACCGATTGCTACGGCTATGTAGGTCAATTTTCGCCAGCCATCCCTGCAGGCGCAGGTTGTAGTGACCCGCAGAACAAGACCGAGCAATTCTCTCAGGAAATGCGCATCGCCAGCGACTTTGACGGTATTTTCAACTTCATGATCGGTGGCTTTTACGAAAACCGGAATATCGATTTCAATACCTCGCAACAGGGCGTGAATATCTCGTTCGTCGCACCCGATCCGGTGACCGGCAATACCTATGACTGGTTCAAGAAGCAGAATACCAAGACCGAAGCATTGTCATTCTTTGCCAGTGCAACACTGGATCTGACCGAGCAGCTCGAACTGTCGGGCGGCCTGCGCTGGACCGATGAAAAGAAGGTTTCGAGAATCAGCGTGCCTTATGTGCATACATTCCTGTCTGCGACGCCGGCGTTCATCAACAGCGGCTTCTTCTCGGGACCGATCACCTTCAAGGACTCCAATTTCTCGCCGGAAGTTTCGATCAAATATCAGGCCACGCCGGATGTGAATATTTACGGCGCTTTCAAGACCGGGTTTAAATCGGGTGGTATCGATAACAGCGCACTGCCGTCGAACAGTCTGCTCGGCTTCAACGATCCGGATCCGGCTGTGCGCCAGGCGATTGCTGATGCGCTGAAGTTCAAATCGGAAACCGGCCTTGGCGGCGAAGTGGGTGTCAAAGCACAATTTGCTGATCGCACGGTGACATTGAACACCTCGGTTTTCTATTATGTGTTCGATGATCTCCAGGTGCAGAATTTCGATGCTGCAACGATCCAGTTCCAGACCTTCAATGCCAGTCAGCTGACCAGCAAGGGTGTCGATGTCGAATGGGGATGGCGGACGCCGGTCGAGGGCTTGAATCTCTCCGGTTCGCTTGCCTATACCGACGCCAAATTTACGGCTCCGTTCGTGACGACGTCGGGCGAGGATCTTGAAGGCCGCGCGGCGGCTCGGGCTCCCAAATTTGCGGCCAATGCAGCCTTCGACTGGACGATCCCGATGGGAGATGCCATCGAACTGGGGCTGAACGGCAACCTGCAATATAGCGGCTCCTATTTCACCAATGAAGATTCGCTGAGCGATCTGAGACAGGACAGCTATGTGTCCATCGATGGCGCAATCTCGGTCGGCGATCCGGACGGAAAATGGAAATTGTCGCTAGTCGGCGTCAACCTGACCGATGAAATCTGGATCAACACCAGCGGCGGTCGTCCGTTCCTGCAGCCAGGCGTTGGCGATGACCTTGTGTTTACGCAAAATCGTGGCCGCCAGGTCTTTGTGGAAGCTGCCTTCAAGTTCTGATCAACCTCCCGTTGATCAAATTGGGCCGGGCCAGCGCAAGCTGATCCCGGCCCTTTTTTTGGCAATATTCGCCGGTCACGGGATAGCCATATTGAGAGTAGCCGGCGGTCAGCGACCGGCTAAGATGCCACGATGAATAGCAATCGGATTTAGGAGCAAGTATATGGGACGTCTGGAAGGAAAAAAAGCGGTCATTCTCGGAGCCGCCGGTCAAGGCAATATGGGTCAGGTGATCGCCAGGCGCATGCGTGATGAAGGGGCGGATGTGCTGGTCGCCGGCCGCAAGGAAGACGAGCTGAAGCGCTTTGCCGAAGAAATTGGTGGCCATTATGCGCTTTGCGACCTGACCAGCGAAGCCGATATCAAGGCGCTGGCCGCAGCCGCAAAAAGCAAGATGGGCGGCGTTGATATCGCCATCAATGCGACGGGCATCGGCTTTCTGAAACCCTTTCTCGAGAATACCAAGGAAGAGCTGGAAATGATGTCGGCGCTGCAACTGGTCGGGCCGTTTCAATTCTATCAGGAGATGATCAAGGCGATGGACGATGGCGGATCGATCATCCAGATCAGTTCTGCCACGGCGACGATCATGCTCAACGACCATGCCGCCTATATGGGCACAAAGGCCGCCACCGATCATATCATCCGCTGCGTTGCGCATGAGTTCGGTGAAAAGGGCATCCGCGCCAACAGCATTTCGCCGGGCCTCACCCGCACGCCGATGACGGCGGGCGTTGATCAGGTGCCCGGCCTGGTCGAGTCCTTCGAAGCGCGCTATCCGCTCGGCCGGATCGGCACCAGCGAGGATATCGCCGCTGCCGCGGTATTCCTGGCGAGCGATGAATGTTTCATGACCGGGGAGAATCTGCAGGTCAATGGCGGGCTGTGTCTGCGCGGCAATCCGACGCGCAAGGACCAGCAACTGATGATGGCATCGCTCGCCGCCGCCTCCTGATCCTAGTCCACCGGTTTGAGCCGCCGCTGGATGTGCGGGCGGACCTTCAGGAACTGCCGATACAGGGCCTCGAGGACCGCCAGCACGCCGGGCAGCCGCGCGAACAGGCCCATGGGCCGTAGCAGCGGGATCGCGCGCCACATGGCGGCAAAGGCTGCCGCGCCTGACAAGAGGCGGCCGTCTTCTGTCGCATGAAACCGGTCCAGCATCAGCTGCCGGTCGAGCGGGCAGGAGGCGTCGGGCGGGGCGATGTCGACGAAGGCGATCGCCTTGCGCCGGTCCAGCTTGCGCATCAGGGCGATTTCCCGGATGCACAAGGGGCAGGCGCCATCATACCAGACGGTGACGCGGGTCATCGACCCTGTCCGGGGCTGTGCTTAGTGTCTGTCCTGCTCATTGCGGCAACAACCTAGTCACCGGTTCGATCTGATACCATATGGCCTAAAGGCCTAGCCTGCACCCTGAACGGGAGAGGGCAGGTCAGACGTCGAGATTGGCGACGTTCAGCGCATTGTCGACAATGAATTCGCGCCGCGGTTCGACCACTTCGCCCATCAGCTTGGTGAAGATATCATCGGTAACATCCGCCTGTTCGACGGTCACCTGGAGCAGCGAGCGCACCTCGGGATCGAGCGTGGTTTCCCAGAGCTGTTCGGCGTTCATTTCGCCGAGACCCTTGTAGCGGGAAATCGCCAGTCCCTTGCGGCCCGCCGCCAGCACGGTGTCGAGCAGTTCGGAGGGGCGAGTGATCAGCGTGCCCTCGGACCCCACGACTGCGTCCTCCCCGTCGTCAGCATCGCCGGAGGCCGATTTGACCAGCCGGCTGCCGCTGCCATAGGTGGCGGTCTCTTCCGAGGCGAGGCGGTGGAGCTTGCGGGCCTCCGCGCTCTCCAGGAATTTTGCCTCGATGATATGGTGGTCGGTGACTCCGCGCCAGAAGCGCTGGAACAGATAGCCGCCTTCTTCCGAAACCTGACCGGACCAGCGGCCTTCCTCGTCGACCTTGTCCATCCACTCTGCGGTGGCGTCAACGGCGGCTTGTCGTTCCGCCCGCCCGTGATCGGGATTGAGCGCGCCGGTCAGCGCCATGCCCTCGACAATGGTGCTGTCATAGCGCCGCGGCACATAGGCCATCAGGCTGCGCATCCGCCGGGCATGTTCGATCAGGCCGCGTAGATCCTCGCCGCTGCGCGCGCCTTCACCCGTCTGCAGGATCATGCCGCTGAGGCCCGCCTCGACCAGATATTGATCGAGCGCATTGTCGTCCTTGAGATAGACCTCGCTCTTGCCCTTGCCGACCTTGTAGAGCGGTGGCTGGGCGATGTAGAGATGGCCGTTGAGGATGATCTCAGGCATCTGCCGGTAGAAGAAGGTCAGCAGCAGCGTACGGATATGCGCGCCGTCGACGTCAGCATCGGTCATGATGACGATCTTGTGATAGCGCAGCTTTTCCAGATTGAAATCGTCGCGGCCAATGCCGGTGCCCATCGCCTGGATTAGCGTGCCGACTTCCTTGGAGGAAAGCATCCGGTCAAAGCGGGCGCGTTCGACATTGAGAATCTTGCCCTTCAAGGGCAGGATCGCCTGATACATGCTGTCGCGGCCCTGCTTGGCCGACCCGCCAGCGGAGTCCCCTTCCACCAGGAACAGTTCGCACTTGCTCGCGTCTTTTTCGCGGCAGTCGGCGAGCTTGCCGGGCAGCGAGGCAATATCCATTGCGCCCTTGCGCCGGGTCAGTTCGCGCGCCTTCTTGGCCGCCTCGCGGGCAGCCGCAGCGTCAATCACCTTCTGCACCACCAGTGACGCATTTTGCGGGTTCTCTTCGAGCCATTCGGCCAGCTTGTCGGCCATCAGGCTTTCCAGCGGCTGCCGCACCTCTGAGGAGACCAGCTTGTCCTTAGTCTGTGAACCAAATTTGGGATCGGGCAGCTTGACCGAGACGATCGCAGTCAGGCCCTCGCGCATGTCGTCGCCGGTCAGCTTGACCTTTTCCTTCTTCAGCGCGCCGGAGCTTTCGGCATAATTGTTCAGGGTCCGGGTCAGCGCCGAGCGGAAGGCCGCCAGATGGGTGCCGCCGTCGCGCTGCGGGATATTGTTGGTGAAGCACAGGACATTTTCATAATAGCTGTCGTTCCACTCGAGCGCGACGTCGATGATGACATCGTCGCGGTCGCCGTGAATGGCGATCGGCTCGGGCACCAGCGGGGTCTTGTTGCGGTCGAGATACTGGACAAAGGCAGCGATTCCGCCTTCGTAGAACAGGTCGATCTCCTTGGCTTCTTCGTGCCGTGCGTCGCGCAGGATGATGTGGACGCCGCTGTTCAGGAAAGCGAGCTCGCGGTAGCGGTGCTCGAGCTTCTCGAAGTCGAATTCGGTGATCTTGAAGGTCGCGGGCGAGGGGAAGAAGGTGACCCTGGTGCCCTTCTTGAAACCGGTCTTGTTGTCCGCTGGCGGCGCATCGCCGACGATCTTGAGCGGCTTCACCGCATCGCCGAACTCGAAGCGCATATTATGCTCCTTGCCGTCGCGCCAGATGTCCAGCTCCAGCCATTCGGACAGGGCGTTGACCACCGAGACGCCGACCCCGTGCAGGCCGCCGGAGACCTTGTAGGCATTGTCGTCCGAGGTATTCTCGAACTTGCCGCCCGCGTGGAGCTGGGTCATGATGACCTCGGCCGCCGAGACGCCTTCCTCGGTGTGCATGCCGGTCGGGATGCCGCGGCCATTGTCCTCGACCGAGACGCTGCCGTCGGGATTGAGCGTGATCAGGATCAGGTCGCAATGACCGGCGAGCGCCTCGTCGATCGCATTGTCCGATACCTCGAACACCATATGATGCAGGCCGCTGCCGTCATCGGTGTCGCCGATATACATGCCGGGCCGCTTGCGCACCGCGTCCAGGCCCTTGAGAACCTTGATCGAATCGGCGCCATATTCATTCTGGTTGGAAGACTTGGAAGCATCTTCCGGTACGTTGTTTTCACTAATGTCATTCATGACCGGACCATAGCCGCTGGCGCCGCCAAACCCAAGGAAAATGTCGGATTTTGGGATAATATTGTATCAATATATCAGAGGCTTAACATATTGGGACAAGAGCGGATATTTTCTCGCGCGAAGGCGCGAAGAATGCGAAGAATATGCCATGGACATTCCGCCCGAACAGTTGTCAGCGATAGCCGTCGAATGCGGGTACAAGCTGCATGTCAAGCCTGCTGGAGAGCGTATATGAAGCGCTGCTCGCCAAGGCGCTGCGCGATCGGAACCTGAAGGTGGATCGACAGAAGCCGATCAAAATCAAATATCAGGAAGTTGAGTTGGAGGAGGGATTCCGGGCCGACTTGCTCGTCGAAGACAAATTGCTGATTGAATTGAAATCAACCGAACGGCATATGCCGGTCCATGCCAAACAGCTGTTTACCTATCTTCGTCTGATGGATTTGCCGCTTGGCTTATTGATGAACTTTGGCGCACCGACGTTCAAGATAGGATGCAAGCGAATCATCAATAACCACACCGACTTCGCAGCTTCGCGCCTTCGCGTGAATCAAGTCAGAAAAGAACCAAATTTATGACAAATCCTGCCGATATGGTCCCTTTTGCCAAGCATATGGGCATAATCATCACCTCGATGAACAAGGACAAAGTTTGCGGCGAGATGCTGGTGCGGCCGGAGATCTGCACCGCCGGCAACGGCCGCGGCAGCCCCAGCATCCATGGCGGCGCGGTGATGACCTTTGCCGACGTGCTGGGCGCGTTCGGCGGTTTTGCCAATCTGCCCGAGGGATCGAACGGCACCACCACCTCGGAAAGCAAGACCAATTTCCTCAACGCGGCGCCCGAGGGCAGCATCGTCTATGGCGAGGCCACGCCGTTCAAGGTCGGCCGCCGTCAGTCGGTCTGGCAGACCAGGATCACGCTGGCGGACGGCACGCTGGTGGCGGTGGTGACTCAGACCCAGATCGTGCTGTGACGGATCGCCGCATCTCCCGTTCGTCCTGAGCCTGTCGAAGGACCTTTGATATTGGTCATGTGCTTCGACAGGCCCGGCGTGACCGCTGTTCCGAAGCAATATATTCACAGCTTCCCATAGACCCTGTTTTTGCGCTAAACCGCCTGACATGATCAGAACCCTGCTCGCCGCGTCTCTCCTGTGCCTGGCAACCACCGCCTGCTCCGAATCCACCAAGGTCAGCGACGACCTGCCCGACAGCAGTACCAATCTCGACAATCCGACCGGCCGGACCGAGCGGGTCGAGGGCGATCCGTCGGCCAAGCCGGTGCGAATCGGTGAGGGCGGGCCGCGTTTCGATGCCTGCCAGTCGGTCGGCGAGGTCGGCGGCCATGTCAGCGGATCGCTGCCGGTGCTCAGTGCCCCGTTCGACGCGGCAGAAAAAAAGGACAGCCTCAGCCCCGGCCAGATGGTCTATATCTGCACCCGCAGCATCGACCAGCAATGGTTCGGCATCGTCTATGACAAGGCCCCCGATCCCGTGGCCAGCGAGGACAGCGCTGCGCTCACCCCGGCCCGCGGCCCCGGCGACTGCGACGTCTCCTCCCCGGTCCGCGCCAAGCGCAATTATGACGGCCCGTGCCAGAGCGGCTGGGTCGAGAGCATCTATGTGGTGCTGGTGGCAGGCTAGATTCGCGCCGGCACCATGGCGCGTCGCGACGGCAGGCCGATCCAGACGCGCAGCCACGGCACCCGCCGCCCCAGATCAAAGAACAACCAGCATCCCAAGGCCGTAATCGCGAGCAGCATCGGCACTTCGATTGCCAGCGGCAGCTGCATTTCGTCGAGATAGTGGCCGGCGACGACGATGATCGTCTGGTGGATCAGATAGAAGGGGAATATGGCCTGCGTGAGCATCCGGCGCACCGGCCCGTCAGCGCCGCGCAGATAGCGATGCGCGAGGCCGATGGCGGCGACGATCGCGCACCAGGCATCGAGCTCGCGCACGCTGCGCATGACCAGTTGCAGCCATGATGGCGGACCAGCGGCCCCGGAATAGGCATCATAATAGACCACCAGCGATGCCCAGCAGGCCAGCGCCAGCGCGAACGCGATCCACCGCAATCTTGCGCAATGATCGAAAAAGGCCTGATATTTGGCGATGGCAAAGCCGAACAGGAAGATGCTGAAATAGAGGCTGTGCAGATACCAGTCGTTCCAGAATTCATGACTTTCGCCGAATAGCGGGAACAGCGTCAGGCGCAGCCCGCTGAGATAGAGCCACGGCAGGATGATCATCAACGGACCGGCGATGGCTGCGCTCGCCGCCGCAGGAACGCGGCGCAGCAGCGGCAGGATCGGGATCAGTGCCAGCGTGTAGAGGATCAGATAGGCGACAAACCACATGTGATTATAGGTCGGCGTGATCAGGCAGCCGTCGGCATCGCACCAATGGCCCGAGCCGGTGACATATTTGATGTAGAAATTGTCGAGCCAGGCGGCATGATCGGCGCCGAGTCCGTTTGCTGCCTGCAGCGCCTCGACGATCTCGAAATAGGACTGAGGCGGGACGATCACGAACATGGCCAGCAGCAGCGGCGGCCACAGTCGGCCCATCCGGAGCGCAAGAAACTCCCGCATCCTCGTCTTGTCCGCCATGAAGCGGGTGGCGGCGCCCGCGATCAGGAACAGGAGCGAGAGTCTCCAGGGACTGGTCAGCATCATCAGCGGTTCGATCGCGTCACTGGCGAAGCGCGATTTCACGTGCCAGTCCCAGCTCACGTAGAACATCCCGCAATGATAGAAGATCAGCAGGCCGAAGGCGATGATGCGGAGCCAGTCGAGGTCGTAGCGGCGGTCGGTCATGGCGGGTGGTGTCTCCTTCTCGCCCGGCTTCTTGCGCCACCGCGGCCGGGGGTCTACACTCGTGCCGCACAAGGCGTGTGGCGGGGACGAACGGGAATTGCGCGGTGACGGACGGCAGCGAAACAGGGACGAACGGCTGGCCCCGTGCCGAATGGCGGCCTTGGCTGGCTGTGCTTCTGGCGACTTTGGTGCTGACGTTCGTCAACGCCACATCAGACATCATGGAGGGCGCCGGGACCCACTGGAGCCAGCCGATCCTGTGGGAGGTGACCAGCGCGATCATCATCGTCGCGCTTGCCCCGTTCGTCGGCCATGCCGTGCAAAGATGGCCGCTCCGGAAAGACAATTTCGCCGGTTTTGCCGCCATCCAGATCGGTCTAACCATCCCTTTTTCCCTGGCCCATATCGGCTTCATCTTCGTGACCCGCGAGACGGCCTACATGCTGTTCGGCGCCCGCTACGGCTTTTTCGATGATGGCGTTGCGATCACCCTGCTCTATGAATGGCGCAAGGATGTCCTGGTCTATGCCGCGATCGCGGCGACCTACTGGACCTTCGGCTATATCGCCGAGCGCAACCGGCTCGCGTCATCGCCGCCCGCCGACGACCGCATTCAGTTGCAGGACGGGGGCGCGGCGATCTTCCTGTCGCCCGACGAGATCAGCCATGTCGAAGCCGCCGGCAACTATGTCGAGTTTCACACGGCGGACAAATCGCATCTGGTCCGCGGCACGCTGGCATCGTGGGAAGAGCGCCTCACCGCGCGCGGCTTTGTCCGCGTCCACCGCTCGCGGCTGGTCAACCGCAGCCAGATTGCCGCGCTGACTCCGACCCGATCCGGCGACTTTGAAATATCCCTCGCAGACGGACGCACGGTGGCGGGAAGCCGGCGTTATCGCGCACAGTTAGGCGAACGCAAACCGGCCTAGCGGCGACCGCTGCAGACCGGAATGGCGCGGCTGATGCCAGAGACGTCATTGCGAGCGCAGCGTGGCAATCCAGGGCGGCACGCGCTGGCGATTGGGGCCAGACGCTCTGGATTGCCGCGTCGCTGCGCTCCTCGCAATGACGGTGGCTTATCCAGACCGTGGACTTTTGGCGCACCAACTTTCAAGCTGGGCCGACGGCGCATCGCCAACAACTATCACCCTTAGCGTCTTCGCGTCTTCGCGTGACAATTTCGCGCCGCACTGGCGAAACCGCGAGGTGGGGTGCAAAGCCGTTGCATTTCCTCTGCAGATGATGAAACACGCTAGCCATGAAAACCATAGACCCCGCCCGCTATCTCGAGCAGCCGTTCGGCCAGCTTGCCGATCTGATCAACGCCCATGCGGTCAACCAGCCCGACCGGATCGCGCTGGATGACAGTGCGGAGAAGCTGAGCTGGGCCGAGACCGCGGCGCTGGTCAACCGGATCGCGGCGCAGCTGCAGGCGGACGGGCTGCAAAAGGGGCAGGCGGTGGCGATCCTCGGGACCACCACGGTCCGCTATGCGCTCGCCTATCTCGGCGCGATTGTTGCCGGTGGCTGTGCGGCGCCGCTGACCACCTCGGCAACGCCGAAGCAGCTGGCCAATATGATGCGCGACAGCGGTGCGATACATCTGTTTATCGACAGCGCCAAGCGGGCCGAGCTGCTGGAGAGCGGCGAGGACCTGCCGGCGCTGAACCATATCATGATGGACGCCGCTGCAGACGACGCGCCGCTGATGGGTGACTGGATGGCGGAAGAAGGCGCGATGCCGGCCGATCCCGGCGTGGGGCCGAAGGACCCCTATAATATCATCTATTCCAGCGGCACCACCGGCACGCCCAAGGGCATTGTCCACAGCCGCCAGATGCGCTGGTATCACGCGGCGGTCGGGGAGGGCACCGGCTATGGCAAGCCGGGGCAGGTGACCTTGCTGTCGACGCCGCTCTATTCGAACACGACGCTGGCGCTGTTCACCCCGACCATTGCCTATGGCGGGACGGTGGTGCTGATGGGCAAGTTCGACTGCCGGCGCTGGCTGGAACTGGCGCAGGGTCATCGTGCCAGCCACACGATGCTGGTGCCGGTGCAATATCAGCGGCTGATGGATTTCGAGGGCTTCGACGATTATGATCTGTCCTCGCTGACCCACAAATATTGCACCAGCGCGCCCTTCTCGGCGGAACTGAAGGCGGAAGTGCTCAAGCGCATGCCGGGCGGGCTGATCGAGATCTATTCGATGACCGAAGGCGGGGTGGTCTGTCTGTTGCTGTGCCACGAGCATCCGGACAAGCTGCACACGGTCGGCATCGCCTGGGGCGGCAGCGAGGTGATCACCGTCGACGAGCAGCTCAACCGCCTGCCACCGGGCGCAATGGGCGAGCTGGTCGGGCGGTCGCAGACGATGATGTCGGGCTACAAGAACCAGCCGGAGAAGACCGAGGAAGCCAGCTGGTATGACGAGCAGGGCGAGCGCTGGCAGCGGATGGGCGATATCGGCAAGGTCGACGCGGACGGTTTCATCACCCTGATGGGCCGGACCAAGGACATGATCATATCCGGCGGCTTCAATATCTATCCGCGCGATCTGGAAGAAGCGCTGATGGCGCAGCCGGGCGTCGCCGATGCCGCGGTGGTCGGCGTGGCCTCGCGGCAATGGGGCGAGACGCCGGTCGGCTTTGTTGTTGCCGAGGCGGGGGTGACGCTGGATCTGGAAGAGTTGAAGGCAGCGACCAATGCCGGGCTCGGCAAGACCCAGCGCTTGTCGGAACTGCGCCTGATCGACGAACTGCCGCGCAGCCATATCGGCAAGATATTGAAGACCGAGCTGCGGGACATGGCCGAGGGATAAGCCTGGTACCCCCGCGCAGGCGGGGGCACCGGTTCGACCCTCAATAAATATGGACTCTCCCCGCGCTCGCCATTAAGCGCATCCGATGTCCATTGCTCATGAAGAAACCATCCTGATCGTCGATTTCGGCTCGCAGGTCACGCAGCTTATCGCCCGCCGGGTCCGCGAGGCCGGGGTCTATTCGGAAATCGCTCCGTTCAACAGCGCCGAGGAGGCCTTCCACCGGCTGAAGCCCAAGGGCATCATCCTGTCGGGATCGCCGGCCGGCGTGCCCGAGGAAGGCAGCCCGCGCGCGCCGCAGATCCTGTTCGACAGCGGCCTGCCGATCCTCGGCATCTGCTATGGCCAGCAGGTGATGACGCACCAGCTCGGCGGCGAGGTCCGGCCGGGGCACGAGACCGGGGAGGGCGGCGAATTCGGCCGCGCCTATCTGACCGTCACCGATGGCTGCGTGCTGTTCGACGGCCTCTGGGAAGTCGGCGAGCGGCACCAGGTGTGGATGAGCCATGGCGACAAGGTCACCCGCTTCGCGCCGGGCTTCCGGATCGTGGCGACCAGCGACGGCGCGCCGTTCGCGCTGATCGCCGATGACGAGCGGCGCTATTATGGCACCCAGTTCCACCCCGAGGTCGTGCACACGCCCGACGGCGCCAAGCTCATCGCCAATTTCGTCCGCCATGTCTGCGGGCTGGCCGGCGACTGGACGATGGCGGAGTACAAGGACGCCAAGATCGCCGAGATCCGCGAGCAGGTCGGCGACAAGAAGGTCATCTGCGGCCTGTCCGGCGGCGTCGACAGCTCGGTCGCGGCGATCCTGATCCACGAGGCGATCGGCGACCAGCTGACCTGCGTCTTCGTCGACCACGGTCTGTTGCGGCTCAACGAGCGCGAGCAGGTCGAGACCCTGTTCCGCGACCATTACAATATCCCGCTGGTGGTGGTCGATGCCGAGGCGCGCTTCATGAAGGGGCTGGCCGGCGAGACCGACCCGGAGAAGAAGCGCAAGTTCATCGGCGGCGAATTTATCGAGGTGTTCGACGAGGAAGCCGCCCGGGTCGGCGGCGCCGATTTCCTCGCCCAGGGCACGCTCTATCCGGACGTGATCGAGAGCGTCAGCTTCACCGGCGGGCCGAGCGTGACGATCAAGTCGCATCACAATGTCGGCGGCCTGCCCGCGCGGATGAACATGAAGCTGGTCGAGCCGCTGCGCGAACTGTTCAAGGACGAGGTCCGCGATCTCGGGCGCGAGCTGGGCCTGAACGACCAGTTTGTCGGGCGCCATCCCTTCCCCGGTCCCGGTCTGGCGATCCGGATTCCCGGCGAGGTGACCAAGGAACGCTGCGACATATTGCGCAAGGCGGATGCGATCTATCTTGAGGAAATCCGCAACGCCGGACTGTACGACGCGATCTGGCAGGCCTTTGCGGTGCTGCTCCCGGTCAAGACGGTCGGCGTGATGGGCGACAGCCGCACCTATGACAATGTCTGCGGCCTGCGCGCCGTCACCAGCACCGACGGCATGACCGCCGATGTCTACCCCTTCGACGCCAGCTTCCTGACCCGCGTGTCGACGCGGATCGTAAACGAGGTCAAGGGGATCAACCGGGTGGTCTATGATTATACCAGCAAGCCGCCGGGGACGATCGAGTGGGAGTGACGCGGTTGACCGCAAATGCGCGGGGCGCATTTGCCCGCGCCGCTCGGCATCGCAAGATGCCGCATGGGGGAGAGTGATCGTTCGATTCCTTCGGCGACGCGAGGAACTGCCCGTAAAATGCAACCTGCGTTGAGATCTTTCGGGATTGTCTTTCCGATCGGTTATTTGATTGCGATATCAATAATGTTGGAAAATATGTTTCCCGGATGGGCTTCATATTACTTTTCGTTGGAGGAACAGAGCATTGGCGAGCGGCTTTTCCTAATCCCGATAATTGTTTTCATATTCGTTGCCTGGAAATCACCACGTCAGTGGTTGCTTTATTTGTTGATTGTGGAACTGTTGATTTTCGTGCCGACAATATTCCAAGTCATTCAAATGTTCGGAAGGGATCATGCACATCCATGGCTTGGGCTGGCCGGACTATATCAATTGGTCTGGATGTTGGCTGCTCTTGTTATAGGATTTCTTGGTCGTTGGATTTGGCGGACATTCAAAAGACAAGGACTATAACCTGAAGAAAATAGTGTCTGTCATGCTGAACTTGTTTCAGCATCCATCGTGACCCAATCACCGCCTGTGAGACCGGAGAAGTGGACCCTGAAACAAGTTCAGGGTGACGAACGAGGGACTTGTAGCTCTCGGTCGTTCGACCGGCTCAGCCCGAACGGAGTTTTGTTTCGTGATCCGAGCTGGAAAATGCAGCGCCACCTATGCTGCACCTCAGACCATATCCCCGTAAAGCCCCTCGAACCAGTCCGGCACCTCCACAGCCCGCCGCACCACCTGTCCCTGCGCCAGTTCCAGCAACACGCTGGGCCGCTCGTTCAATCCCGAGGCATCGAAGATCGTCGCCCGGTCTGCGAGCAGGGCGGCCTGGCGGATCAGCGGGGCGTTGCGCGCGAACCGCTCGCGGACCTTCTTTTCCGGAACGGGGTGACCGCCTTCCGTTATGCGGGTCTCAACGCGGGCCACGGCCAGATCGGCGGAAGCGAGTGCCAGGTGAAATACAATGATACGAAATCCTGCATCCTGCGCGTCCTGTAATAGTTCGGCTTTCGAGGGGTGCGAGAATACGGTTTCCATAACGAACGACTGGCCTGCCGCGATATGATCGCGCCGTCTCTCCTCGGCAAATTCCGCCGCGCGATAGGAGGCTTCGGGCGAGGGATCGCCAAGCTCGTCGCGCTGGATGATATCGGCATTGATGAAGGGCGCGGCGATGCGCGGGGCCAGCACGGTTTCGTAAAAGGTCGATTTGCCGGCGCCGTTGGGCCCGGCAATCAGGAACAGGGTCGGGCGGCCGGCGACAATGGCCATCAGTCGGCGGAGTCGCTTTCCCGGCTAATCTCGCCGTCGCGCAGACCGACGCCCAGACCCTCGGCCTTGCGCCCGGCAAACAGCTTGCGCTGTTCGACCGTGCCGGAGCGCGCGACATCAAACAGGTTGTCAATATAGGCTTCCTGCTCGCCGGCGGTCAGCGCGTCGGGAGACAATTTTCCGCTCAGTGCCTCGACCACCCGCGACTGGTCGAAAAAGCGGGATTTCTCTATGCTCATCCCGATCCGCACCCAGTGACGGACCTGCCCGGCCAGCGAGCGGCTCATCATCTCGGCTTCGCGGCCGATGACTTCCATGAGTTCGTCATCAATCTTGATCGTCTTTGCCATGGTGTCAAAATGACACTATAGTAACTTTTTGTCAATACCAGCCATGATTGGCCTTTATCGGAAGATGCCAGTCGAACTTGACCAGCAGTCGCCCCAATACTAAGCCTGATGTTAATTGAACGATTAAAATCAGGAGAGTTTACCCATGAAAGCCATCCAGCTCAAAGCCCCCGCGTCGCTCGACAATCTGACTCTGGTCGATCTGCCCGATCCCGCTGCCCCCGGTCCCGGCGAGATCGCCGTGCGGCTGCGCGCGTCCAGCCTCAACTATCATGATTATGCGGTGGTCAAGGGAATGATCCCGACCGCCGAGAATCGCATCCCGATGTCCGATGGCGCCGGCGAGGTAACCGCGGTGGGCGAGGGCGTGACCGCCTACAAGGTCGGCGATGCCGTGGTCTCGACCTTCTTTCCCGAATGGATCGACGGCGCACCGCCCGAGGGCGGCTTTACCCGCGTTCCGGGAGACGGCATCGACGGCTATGCCTGCGAACAGGTGGTCAATGCCGCGACATCCTGGACCAAGGCACCCAAAGGCTATAGCGCCGCAGAGGCCGCGACCCTGACCTGCGCCGGGCTGACCGCCTGGCGGGCGCTGTTCGTTGATGGCTGCGTCAAGCCCGGTGACACGGTGCTGGTGCAGGGCACCGGCGGCGTCTCGATCTTCGCGCTGCAATTTGCCAAGGCGGCCGGCGCGACGGTGATCGCGACTTCGTCCTCGAACGAGAAGCTCAAGCGGCTGAAGGAACTCGGCGCCGACCATCTGATCAACTACAAGGAAGTCGAAGCCTGGGGACCGAAAGTACTCGAACTGACCGGCGGCAAGGGTGTCGATTGCGTTGTCGAAATCGGCGGTCCCGGCACGCTCGACCAGTCGATGATGGCGACCCGGATCGGCGGCCATGTCGCGCTGATCGGTGTGCTGACCGGTTTCGCCGGACCCGTGCAGACGGCGCTGCTGATGGCCAAGAATCTGCGCGTTCAGGGCCTGACCGTCGGCAGCCGGGCGCAGCAGATCGAGATGATCGCGGCGATCGAGGCCAATGGCATCAAGCCGGTGCTCGACCAGCATTTTCCGCTTGCCGATCTGGCCGACGCGTTCCGCCATCAGGAATCGGGCAAGCATTTCGGGAAGATTGTCGTCGATATCTGACCGATGATGCGGCGGGCCACAGCGGGTGATTGCGATGACGTCGTCGCGCTATGGGAGGCTTGCGGCCTGACGCGGCTATGGAACGACGCTCGAGCGGATTTCGATCGGGCGGTCGGCGGACTGACCTCCGACCTGTTGCTGCTGGAGGATGACGGCCGGCTGGTTGCGACGGTGATGGTTGGCGACGATGGCCATCGCGGCTGGGTCTATTATCTCGGCGTCGCGCCGGACCATCGCGGCAGGGGGCTGGGCCGGGCCCTGATGGAAGCCGCCGAAGCGTGGCTCCGCCAACGCAGCGCGCCGAAAATCCAGCTGATGGTGCGGGCCGACAATCAAGCTGCTATCGGTTTTTACAAGGCGCTGGGATATGATGTGCAGCCGGTGGTGACAATCGGAAAGAGACTGGACCCGGAAAGCAGCTAAGCGATGGAAAAACTGGCCGACAATATCTGGATCGCAGAGGGCGATATTGTCGATTTCCACGGCTTTCCCTATCCCACGCGCAGCGTGATCATCCGGCTCGCCGGCGGCGAACTGTGGTGCTGGTCGCCGATCGCGCTCACGCCGGCGCTGAAAGACGCGATTGACCGGATCGGCAAACCCAAACATCTGGTCAGCCCGAACAAGATCCACCATCTCTATCTGCAGGACTGGCAAGCCGTCTGGCCGGATGCCAAGCTGTGGGGGCCGGCGTCGACGATCCGCAAGCGATCCGACCTGAGCTTCGAGGCGCCGCTGGACAATGAACCGCCCGCCGCATGGCAGGGAGAGATCGATCAGATCTGGTTCAACGGTTCGCCGCTGCTCGACGAAATCGTCTTTTTCCACCGATCATCGGAAACCGCCATCCTCGCCGACCTGTCTGAAAATTTCAGCAACGCGTTCATTCGCCAGCACTGGAAGGGCTGGAAGCGGTGGATCGCCAAGCCTTGGGGAATCACCGAAGGGAAGGGCTATGCGCCGCTCGAATGGCGGCTTTCCTTCATCAGGCGCAAGGCCACACGGGCTGCGCGTGACCGGTTATTGGCATGGAATCCAGTGCGTGTGATCATGGCGCATGGCGAATTACAGCGGGAAAACGGGCGGGCGTTTCTCGAGCGGGCCTTTGCGTGGCTTTCCTGAAGCGGACTCGGCCAGTCCCAGCCGGACATTGTAGCCCATTGCCAATTTTAATTTTTCGGCCTAGCGCTCGCGACAATCTTTTCTGGGCAATGTATCGAGGACAAGCACAATGGCTGGTGAAACCAAAATGTACGGCATTTCCAATTGCGATACCGTCAAGAAGGCGCGCAACTGGATGGAGCGCAATGGCATCAACTATGTTTTTCATGACTATAAGAAGTCCGGGATTACCAGGGACAAGCTGGAAATGTGGGTGATGCAGGTCGGTTGGGAAGCGCTGGTCAACAAGCGCGGCACGACATTCCGCAAGCTGCCCGACATGGTGAAGGAAAATATCGGCGACGACACGGCGGTGATGGTGATGGCGGAAAATCCCAGCATGATCAAACGGCCGGTGCTGGAACATGGCGACGAACTGGTCGTCGGATTCAAGGCATCGGACTATGAAGCCGCCGGACTGGCCGCGCGCAACAGCTGATCATATCGGCTGCGGCGCTTTCGTCCGGATGACGATAAACCGGACCATCGCACCGCGCACAACCGCCCCGATGGCCGTATCGCCATTCGGCTGCATGCCGCTTATTTGCATTCGCCAAGTCCGGACGCTTGTTTCGGACAAAGGGGCGATGCCGGGGCTGATCTTGAATGACGCTGCCTGGCTCGGGTGAAAAGGGTATCGATATGGTTCAGGCAAAATGGAATGACGTGGTGATCGCGGAGAGTGACGATACGGTGATCGTCGAGGGCAATCATTATTTCCCGCGCGAATCCGTCTGGTCGAAATATCTGATGCACAGCGACACCAGCAGCCACTGCCCCTGGAAGGGTGATGCGTCCTATCATTCGCTGATCGTCGAGGGCGAGATCAACGAGGATGCGGCCTGGTATTACCCGGCGCCGAAAGCCGCGGCCGCCGAAATAGAGGGACGGATCGCCTTCTGGAAAGGCGTTGAGGTCGGCTAGTCATGCGTGTCCCTCTGGCTTTCTGCGCGATATTTGTCCTGATCTTGGCCGCTTGCGGTGTTCAGGCGGAACCGGACGCAGAGCCGGAGGGGCGAGTGGCCACGCTGAGCGGAAATCCGCCGATCATCATCGCCCACCGCGGCGCCAGCGGCGAGCGTCCGGAACATACGCTGGCCGCCTATCGGCTGGCGATTGAACAGGGCGCCGATTTTATCGAACCCGATCTGGTGCTGACCAGGGACGGCGTGCTGGTTGCTCGGCACGAAAATGAAATCAGCGAAACCACCGATGTCGCCGACAGGCCGCAATTTGCCAATCGCAAGACGATCAAGACGATCGACGGCCAGCGGCACGAGGGCTGGTTCACCGAGGATTTCACTCTTGCCGAGCTGAAGACACTCCGAGCGAAAGAGCGCCTGCCCGAGCTGCGCGCAGCGAACACAGGCTATGACGGCCAATATCAAGTGCCGACTTTCGAAGAGATTTTGCAACTGCTGAAAGGGCAGAAGGAGAAAAGCGGCAGGCGCGTGGGCGTCTATCCGGAAACCAAGCATCCTGGCTATTTCAAGGCACTGGGGCTGGACCATGACGAAGAGCTGCTCCGATTGTTGGAGGAATATGGCTATGGTGGCGCAGCCGACCCGGTTTTCATTCAGTCGTTCGAGGTCGGCAATCTGAAGATTCTCGCCACAAAGACGGATATCCGGCTGGTGCAACTGGTCGCCGGTGAAGGCGGCCCGCCGGATGATCCGGGCCGGACCTATGCATCGATGCTCACGGCAAAGGGCCTGGCGGAAATCGCCACCTATGCCGGTGGAATCGGGCCGTCCAAGGATCTGGTGATTGGCCGCAATGCCATTGGCCAGCTGGGCGAACCGACCGGGCTGGTCAAGGCGGCCCACAACGCGGGGCTGCTCGTCCATCCCTGGACCTTCCGCCGGGAAAATTACTTCCTGCCGACCGATTTCAAGAGCGGTATCGATCCGCGCGTCGCGGGCGACCTGGCTGGCGAAGTGCGCGCTTTTGTTGCTGCCGGGGTGGATGGTCTGTTCAGCGACAATCCGGGACTGGCGGTGGCGGCAACAAAGCGATAATCGCGAAGCTGGCCTTATCGGGCGCCGTCGCTTATCAGGGCCCTTCTATCAACGTCATTGCTGAGAATTGCCATGTCCACGACCTTCAAGCTCGATACGTCCACCAGCCGGGCCACGCCGCGGCCGCAGCCGATGCGGCGCCTCTCGGTTCCCAAGATCCAGGGCCGCAAGGTCGATGGGGTGACGGCGGAGCCGGTGGTCATGCTGACCGCCTATACCGCGCGCACGGCGCAGTTGCTCGACGCGCATTGCGACATGCTGCTGGTCGGCGATTCGCTGGCGCAGGTCATCTATGGCCTCGATTCGACCATCCCGGTCACGCTCGACATGATGTGCAACCATGGCGCGGCGGTGGTCCGGGGCAGCTATCACAGCGTTGTCGTCGTCGATATGCCCTTCGGATCCTATGAGCGATCGCCGGAACAGGCCTATGAGAGCGCCGCCCAGATCCTCAAGGCGACGGGCGCGCCGGCGGTCAAGCTCGATGGCGGCGAGGTCATGGCCGAGACGGTCGCCTTTCTGGTGCAACGGGGCATACCGGTGATCGGCCATGTCGGCCTCACCCCGCAGGCGATCAATGTGCTGGGCGGCTATGCGGCGCGCGGGCGTGACGATGCCGAAGCGAAGAAGATCGTCGGCGACGCGGTCGCCCTGGATCAGGCCGGCGCCTTTGCAATCGTGCTTGAGGGCGTCCTGGAGCCGATCGCGATCGAGGCGACCAAGGCGGTAAATGCGATCACCATCGGCATCGGTGCATCGGCGCAATGCGATGGCCAGGTGCTGGTAACCGAGGATATGCTCGGCATGTTCGACCGCACGGCCCGCTTCGTGAAACGCTATCACAATATTGCCGAGCAGATCGACCAGGCCGCCGAGCAATATGCCGGAGAGGTCAGGGAGCGCAGCTTTCCCGGACCGGACCAGCTCTATCAGCCGAAAAAATAGCGAGATTTTGCACTTTCATCCGATCCGCCGTTCAGCCTGTGGAAATGGTCAATAGACTTTTACATTTGCTATTGCGGCGGCTAAAGGACAGCCGATTGCAATTCGCCTTCATCGCGCCGGTGTATGACCGGCGGATCGGGCGCGCGAAACAGATTTGAGGAAGCCACATTGGCCAAGGATAAAGACAAAGCACCGGAAGAGCAGCCAGACCGCCAGGAACAGGTGTTCCTGCGCGAAGTCGACGAGGCGGTGCGCGAGGACCAGCTGAAGAATTTTGCCACCCGCTACGGCATCTGGATTTTTGCGGCCGTCGTCATCGGCCTTGGTTCGCTGGCCGGCTGGATATTCTATCAAAACAGCCAGAATGAAAATTCCGGTCTGCGCAGCGAGGAATATGTCGCGGCGATCGACAGTATCCGCCAGAATAATCTGGACGGCGCCGCGAAAGCGCTCGAGCCATTGATGGAAGCCAGGCAGCCGGGCTATCGGGCTGCGGCACAATTGCTGCAGGCCAATATTGCCCTGGAAAAAAATGACCCGAAAAAGGCCATTGCCGGCTATGGCAAGGTCGTTGCCGACGACAGTCTGCCGCAACCGTTCCGTGATCTTGCCCTGATTCGCCAGACCGCCGCCGAATTTGACACGCTCAAGCCGCAGGAGGTGATTGACCGGCTGAAACCGATTGCAGTGCCCGGAAACCCCTGGTTCGGCAGCGCCGGCGAGATGGTCGCGATATCCTATCTGAACATGAACAAGTCTGATCTGGCGGGACCACTTTTCGCGCAGCTTGCGAAAGACGAAACTGTCCCGGCCACCATCCGGTCGCGGGCCCTGCAAATGGCGGGCGTCGAAGGCATTGACGCCGTGCAACTGGACAGTGATGATAAAAAGGCAGCGCCGCTTGATGCGGGCGCGGCCGAGGGAGAATCCAAGGAATGATTTCCGGTAAGACACTGATCGCGAGCCTGTTGGCCCTGTCCCTGCTGTCCGGCTGCGGCATTTTGGGCGGCGGCGACGGCGAGGACAAGAAGAACACGCCGACACTCGGCAAGCGTACGCCAATATTGAGCGGCGAAAGCGGTGCGGAGGTCGATCCGGCGCTGGCCTCGATCGCCGTGATCCTGCCGGCGCCGGTAGCGAATAGCGAATGGGCGCAATCGGGCGGCAACGCGAGCAAGTCGATCGGCCATGTTGCCCTCGACGGCAATCTCGCGCGCGTCTGGACTGCCAATATCAGCGGTACCAGCAAGCGGGAACGACTGGCATCGGCCCCGGTGGTCTCCGGTGGACGGCTGTTCGTCACCGACACCCGGGCCGTGGTTCATGCCTTTGACGCCGCCACCGGCGCGAAAATCTGGTCTGTCCAGATGGACGTCAAGGGTGATGGCGAATCGTCGCTCTTTGGCGGCGGTGTCAGCGTGTTCGACAAGATCGTCTATGCCACCAATGGCGTGGGCGATGTCGTGGCGCTGAACGCGGCGGACGGCAGCGAGATATGGAAAGTGCGCCCGGCTGGACCGCTGCGCGGGTCGCCGACCATTTCCAACGGCAATGTCTATGTGATGACCCAGGACAACCAGATTTATGCGCTGAACATGCTCGACGGATCGGTGCAGTGGAATGAAGCCGGAACCGTCGGCCTGGCCGGAATTTTCGGGGTCGCCGCGCCCGCGGCTGG
>Ga0075467_10000901_pt1 | contig 24300 bp, 21 predicted proteins | sample DEB08_DNA_9_FD_75067 | JGI IMG/M metagenome (GOLD analysis project Ga0075467, IMG submission 75067) | Aqueous microbial communities from the Delaware River and Bay under freshwater to marine salinity gradient to study organic matter... | ecosystem: Environmental > Aquatic > Marine > Coastal ... | reverse complement strand
TTAAGCTTTAATGACTTTAAAAGAAAATAATACTGGAGCAACTAATTGGGATATTATTAAAAGTTCTGAATCGTCAAAATCAGCTGACACTAATGGATTTAGGCTCAATATTGAAGATTATAAAATAACAAATAGCGCACTTACATATATTGACGAAAGTAGCAATACAACTATTTATATTACAAACCTCAATCATTCAGGAAATGGCAAGTTTACAGATGACCTTTCAGAATTAAACACAAAATCTGAGGCTAACGTTAGTTTAAGCATTGATAACGCTTCTTATCTCGAAAACAATCATATCACTTTAGATGCTTTAATAGATTTAGATCTAAAAAATAACAGCTATACATTCAAAGAAAACAAAGGATTTATTAATCAATTGCCTTTAGAATTTAGTGGTTTTGTGCAACTGAAAGACGAAGGACAATTAGTAGATATCACCTTTAAAAACCCTGAATCATCTTTTAAAGATTTTCTAGCTGTAATGCCAAAACGTTATGCTAATAATTTAAATGATATAGAAACCTCCGGTGATTTTAGTATTGAAGGCATCATTAAAGGCTTAGTTTCTGAAAAAACCATTCCGACAATTGATATAAAAATGGTATCAGACAATGCAGCATTTAAATATCCTGATCTTCCAAAACGTGTTGAAAATATAAACATCAATGCCATTGTAAAAAACGACACAGGAAATCCTAAGGATACATATATCGATTTAAGAACTCTTAATTTTAAAATTGACCAAGACGTTTTTAAATCGTCAGCAATTATGAGAAACTTAGGAAGTAACACACAAGTTGATGCTAATCTTGATGGCACTTTAAACATTGCAAATATTTCAAAAGCATATCCTATTGATCTTGATAAAGAACTTAGCGGTATTGTAAATGGAAAGTTGCAAACCTCTTTTGATATGAATGCCTTAGAAACTAATGCTTATAATCGTATTAAAAATAATGGTTCAGTAAATATCACAGATTTTATTTTTTCATCTGTTGATATTGTAAATCCAATTCATATTTCGAAAGCAGATTTAACGTTTAATCCTGGTACAATTACTTTAAATAATTTTAATGCTAAGACTGGAAAAAGTGATATAAATGCTACAGGAATCATTAAAAACCTAATTGGCTTTTTAATGAACAAAAATAAACTTCAAGGCGATTTTAATGTAAAATCGAATGTATTTGCTGTAAGTGATTTTATGGTTGCGAAAAGTGACGTTGCAAAAGAAAATAAAACGACTTCAAATATAGAATCGCTTAAAATTCCAGATTTTTTAGATTGTACAATAAAAGCTAATATTAGCACAGTAATTTATGACAATCTTAATTTAAAAGATCTTAGTGGCACTTTAGCAATTAACGATCAAAAAGCTATATTACAAGGATTAACGTCAAAATTATTTGATGGGTTTTTAGCAATTACAGGAAACGTGTCAACGCAAGAATCCATACCAACATTTAATATTAATTTGGGTGTTGATGGATTTGATATTGCTAAATCTTTTAATGGTTTAGATCTGTTTCAAAGTATTGCTCCAATAGCCACTGCTTTACAAGGAAAACTTAATTCAACCATAAATTTAAAAGGAAATTTAACGGAGTCTTTTACGCCTGATCTAGCTACAATTTCTGGAGACACTTTTGCTCAACTTTTAGTCAATTCTATAACTAAAGACAAATTAAAAGTACTTGGAAGCTTAGAAGAATCTTTAAGTTTTATCGATTTTGAAGAACTAAATATAAACGACTTAAAAACGAAGTTAGTTATTGAAAACGGAATAGTAAACGTAAAGCCTTTTACCATTAATTATAAAGACATTGGAATTGAGATTGCAGGTTCACATGGTTTTGATAAATCTCTAAATTATAAAGCAGTGTTTAGTGTACCTGCAAAATATTTAGGCAGTGAAGTGAACCGATTAATAGGGAAAATTAATGACAATGACGTTAATAAAATTACCATTCCTGTAACTGCAAATATTTCTGGAACTTATGTTAGCCCCAAAGTTTCAACAGATTTAACTAGCGGTGTTTCAAACTTAACAAAGCAATTAATTGAGATTGAAAAACAAAAGCTTTTAAATACTGGAAAAGATAAATTGAAAGGTTTACTTGATGGTGTTTTAAACAATAATAAAAAGCCTTCAGATACTACCATAGTTAAAACTGAAACAAAAAAGGACAGTACAATTGTTAAAACTGATAGTTTAAAAACTGTTGGCAAAGAAAAGGCTAAAGACTTATTAAATGACTTACTTAAAAACAGAAAGATGAAAAAAGACACTGTTAATTAAGCTATTTTATTTTTATTTCGAGAATTTTATTAATAAAGCATACTATTTATTAGGATTTCTCAAAAATAAAGTTACATTGTAGAGATTATAATTTCTAACTTAAATATAATATATGAGGCAATTAAAAATTACGAAACAAGTTACTAATAGAGAATCTAAATCCCTTGACAAATATCTTCAAGACATTGGCAAAATTCAATTAATAACAGCTGAAGAAGAAGTTGAGTTAGCTCAAAAAATTCGAGCAGGCGATCAAGAAGCTTTAGAAAAACTCACAACTGCTAACTTACGTTTTGTAGTTTCGGTCTCAAAACAATATCAAAATCAAGGATTAACATTACCAGATTTAATAAATGAAGGTAATGCTGGTTTGGTCAAAGCCGCTAAACGTTTTGATGAAACTAGAGGTTTCAAATTTATATCATATGCCGTTTGGTGGATTAGACAAGCCATTCTTCAAGCATTAGCGGAACAGTCTAGAATAGTTAGACTTCCATTAAATAAAATTGGCTCTATTAATAAAATAAATAAAGCATATTCGTTTTTAGAGCAAACTCATGAAAGACCTCCTAGTGCTCAAGAAATTGCTCTTACTTTAGATCTTACTGTAAGTGAAGTAAAACAATCTATGAAAATTTCTGGAAGACACGTTTCCATGGATGCACCATTAAGAGAAGGTGAAACCTCAACACTTTATGATGTTGTAAATTCGCATGAATCTCCTAGACCTGACGCCAAATTAATGAAAGACTCTCTTAACATTGAAGTTAATCGTGCTTTGGATATGTTATCAGAAAAGGAAGCTGATGTGCTTCGTCATTACTATGGAATAAATGGTAATCAACCAATGAGTCTTCAAGAAATAGGTGACTCTTTTGGATTAACACGAGAACGTGTAAGACAAATTAAAGAAAAAGGTGTTAGAAGATTAAGACACACTTCAAAAAGTAAAGTATTAAAAACGTATTTAGGATAATAAGCCTTAAATTTGAAAACTATTATTTAAAAACCCATATATGCTCAAAATTATTGTAAAAGAAGGAGAAGGTATTGAACGTGCCTTAAAAAGATACAAAAGAAAACATAGAAACATTAAAGTAATGCAAAATTTAAGAGAAGGCCAGTTTTTTTCTAAACCTTCTGTTAAAAGGCGTCGTGAAATTCAAAAAGCGGCTTACATTCAAAATCTTAGAGATCAAGAAGACGTTTAGTATTTCGTGAAATAAAATATAAATCCCATTTGAAATTATTTTTAAGTGGGATTTTTTAATTTATAGAAATAGAAACTACCAAACCTTCATTAGATCTTATATTAAAAACAGTCTCGTCTTCAAAAATGAGGTATTGGCCTTTAATACCAACTAACTTACCTGCATATTCTTTTGATTTAATCAAATTTAAACTCTTAGGTTTTTCAGGATATTTAAGTACTGGAAAATCAATGTTGGTTTCTGAATTACTAGCTATATAATAATCTTTTGCTTCATCTGGAATATGGCTTTTAAGTCGTTCGCGCCAATCCACTAAATTTTCATCTACAATATCATTTTTCAGCATTTTTCGCCAGTTGGTTTTATCTGCAACATAATCTTTTAAGGCAACTTCCGTAATTCCTGCTAAATATCGATTGGGCACTTCAACAATCTCTATAGCTTCATGAGCACCTTGATCTATCCAACGCGTTGGTACCTGACTTTTTCTGGTAACTCCAACTTTTACATTGCTTGAATTTGCTAGGTAAACTATATGAGGTTGTAGTTGAACTTTTTTTTCGTATTCTAAGTCTCTATCTTCTTTGTCCAAATGTGCTGTACTTAATTCTGGACGCATAATCCAGTCAGCAGCTTGCGGTATGTCAAAAAAACAGCTTTTGCAAAACCCTTGTCTGAAGATAGGTTTGTCTAATCTGCAATTCAAGCACTCATACTTTATAAAGCTAATTGTAAGCGTTTTATTGAGTAATTGATTCATGTTTATGAAATCTGAATCAAACAATAAGTAATACTGTATTGGACTACTAAATTCAGTTTCCATTTTTGTTAAGACTCCTTGATAGTACATAAAAAGATTTTTCCTATTTTAGACCTCGTAAAGATAACCAATATATGCCAATCCCTTTAGTCAATTCTGTTGCTTCATGGTTTTTAAAAAAGCGATTTCATCAAATTGAATTGTTTTTAAAATACCCTAATGAGGTTCAAACTGAACTTCTTTTGCAACTTATCGATACTGCTAAAGACACGGAAATTGGTAGAAAATATGATTTTGCTTCCATAAATAATTATGAAACGTTTGTTGATCGTGTTCCAATTTCATCGTATGAAGATTGTCAGAATTTAATTAAACGCTCCAGGAAAGGTGAACACAATATTTTTTGGCCAACACCAATTAAATGGTTTGCTAAATCTAGCGGAACAACTAATGCAAAGAGTAAATTTATTCCAGTAAGTGAAGAATCGTTAGAAGATTGCCATTTTGCGGCAAGTAAAGATTTACTTTGCATGTATTTAAATAATAATGAAAATTCGCAATTATTTACGGGCAAAAGTCTTCGTCTTGGTGGCAGTAAGGAATTGTATAGAGAAAATGGAACTGTTTTTGGCGATTTATCTGCCATACTAATTGATAACATGCCATTTTGGGCAGAGTTTAGCAGTACACCAAGTAGTAAAGTTTCTTTAATGAGTGATTGGGAAAATAAAATGCAAGCCATTGTTGATGAAACCATTAACGAAAATGTAACGAGTTTGGCTGGAGTACCTTCTTGGATGCTAGTACTATTAAACAATGTACTCGAAACTACAGGGAAAACTTCATTGCTTGATATATGGCCTAATTTGGAAGTCTATTTTCATGGAGGTGTTAGCTTTTTGCCTTACGTTGATCAGTTTAAAAACATCCTTCCTAAAAACGATTTTAAGTATTACGAAATTTATAATGCTTCTGAAGGATTTTTTGCGATTCAGGATCAAAACAATTCTAGTGAATTATTATTAATGTTAGACTATGGCATTTTTTATGAGTTCATTGACATGTCAACCTATGGAACACCATACCCAAAAGTAATTTCATTAGAAAACGTGGAATTAGACACTAATTACGCTGTTTTGATTACTACGAATGCAGGTTTATGGCGATATAAAATAGGAGATACTGTGAGGTTTACTTCAATAAAACCCTATAGAATAAAGGTGTCAGGACGAACCAAACATCACATTAATGTATTTGGTGAAGAGCTTATTATTGAAAACGCTGAAGACGCTCTTAAAAAAGTGTGCCGAAAAACAGGATCAGAAATTGTTGATTATACTGCAGCTCCTATTTTTATGAAAGGCAAAGAAAAAGGTGCTCATGAATGGTTGATTGAGTTTAAAACACCCCCAGAAAATATAGATTACTTTAACGAATTATTTGATAATGCTTTGAAATCTTTAAACTCAGATTATGAAGCCAAGCGTTATAATAACTTAACCTTGAATAAACCAACGATACATATCGCAAGACCTCAACTATTTTATGACTGGCTTAAGCAAAACAATAAATTGGGTGGACAGCATAAAGTACCAAGGCTATCTAACACCAGAGATTATATGGATGAGTTGAAGGGTTTGAATTTTTAAAAATAAATTCATTTCATCGAAGAAAATAGAGCTCATTATTTTTTAAACGAGTATTATAAATACTTCATCTAATAATAACTTCTTCTATAAGAATAATGCTACTTTTACATCAGAATAAAAAAGAAAACAACGTATTATATAGCAACTATTAAGATTGATCCAAATAAAAAACCACTCTAATTTAGAGTGGTTTTTTAATTTTATAAGGTTTTGTTTTAGGAAACTGCCTTTAATTTTTTAAGTCTGGTTCTAGTTAATTTCCCTTCAGCGTAAGATCTCGTAACATTCAGTTTCTTATCTTCTGTACTTGGTAAATTAAACATGGCGTCTGTTAAGATTTCTTCACATAAAGAACGTAACCCTCTTGCTCCTAATCTATATTCAATAGCTTTGTCAACAATAAAATCCAAAGCACCATCTGTAATAGTAAATTCAATATTATCCATTTTGAAAAGCTTAACATACTGCTTAATAATCGCATTTTTAGGCTCTGTAAGAATTGCTCTTAACGTATCTGCATCCAACGGATTCATATAAGTTAACACAGGTAAACGCCCAATAATTTCAGGAATTAAACCAAAGTCCTTTAAATCCTTAGGTGTGATGTATTGCAGCATATTATCAGCATCGATCATTTCGTCATCGTGAGAAGCTTTATAACCAATAGCTGACATGTTTAAGCGTTTAGAAATAAAACGCTCTACACCATCAAAAGCACCACCAGCAATAAATAATATATTCTCGGTATCTACTTCAATAAATTTCTGATCTGGATGCTTACGACCTCCTTTTGGTGGCACATTAACTACTGTACCTTCAAGTAATTTCAGTAAAGCTTGTTGAACACCTTCTCCAGAAACATCTCTGGTAATTGATGGATTATCACTCTTGCGAGCAATTTTATCAATTTCGTCAATAAAAACAATACCTCTTTGTGCCTTCTCTAAATTATAATCTGCAGCTTGTAATAAACGTGTTAAAATACTTTCTACATCTTCACCAACATAACCAGCTTCTGTCAAAACGGTTGCATCAACAATTGCTAGTGGAACATTAAGCATTCTTGCAATGGTTTTTGCCATTAATGTTTTTCCTGTTCCGGTTTGGCCAACCATAATAATGTTACTCTTTTGAATCTCAATATCATCATCACCTGAGATCTGCAACAAACGCTTATAGTGATTATAAACTGCCACAGACATTACGCGTTTGGTGTGTTCTTGACCGATTATATACTCATCCAAAAAATTCTTGATTTGTAGTGGCTTTTTAAGCATTAATTCTGCTGAAAGCTCACTACTATCTATGTTTTTAGATTCTTCAATTACAATACCATGTGCTTGCTCAATGCAACGATCACATATATGCGCATCTAACCCTGCGATTAATAAATTTGTTTCAGGCTTTTTCCTACCACAAAACGAACATTCTAATTCTTCCTTCGCCATAAATTAATTTTAATTTCGCGATAGAATTTCATCTATCATACCATATTCTAGAGCTTTATCAGATTTCATCCAATAATCACGATCACTATCTGCATATACTTTGTCGTAATCTTGTCCTGAATGCTTACTAATGATTTTATATAACTCTTCTTTAAGTATTAATATTTCACGAGCAGTAATTTCAATGTCACTTGCTTGTCCTTGAGCACCTCCTAAAGGTTGATGAATCATAACCCTTGAGTGCGTTAAGCCGCTTCGTTTGCCTTTTGTTCCAGCACATAACAATACTGCTCCCATAGATGCTGCCATTCCAGTACAAATAGTTGCCACATCTGGTTTAATAAGTTGCATGGTATCATAAATACCTAAACCTGCATATACACTTCCTCCAGGTGAGTTAATATATATTTGAATGTCCTTTGATGAGTCTGTACTCTCTAAAAATAACAATTGAGCTTGAATGATATTGGCAACCTGGTCGTTAATTCCAGTTCCCATAAATATGATTCTGTCCATCATCAATCTTGAGAAGACATCAAAAACGGCAATATTCATTTGACGCTCTTCAATAATATTTGGTGTCATCCCTGTTGGATACATGCTACTTATTATTTTGTTATAATAAGTACTACTAATACCTTGATCTTTTATTGCAAATTTTTCGAATTCTTTTCCGTAATCCATTTTGTTTTTTGATATAATTATTAAATAAAAAAGCGTCAAATTCTCACGAATTCAACGCCTAAATATAGTGATTTTTTAAAACTATGAACCGTAAACTTCCTTAACGAATTTATCGTATGATAATTCTTTTACTTTAAGGTTAGCATTTTCTTTATAGAATGTCAATAGTTTTTGACTTGTAAGTTGTTCTGATAATCGTTTTACTTCATCTTGATTAGATAAAACTCTTGCTGCAATATCATCCAACTCTTTTTCTGAAGGATTTAATTGACCAAATTGAGCCATTTGTCCTTTTATCATTTGCTTTGAAAAATCTTTTAACTCCTCAAAATTGACTTGAAGGTTATTTTCTGTTAATAATTTCCCTTCAATTAACTGATAACGCATGCTCTTTTCAGATTTATTATATTCTTCTTTAGCTTGGTTATCATCTATAATTTCTTCCCCAGCAGTTTGTATCCACTTTTGCAAGAAACTTGCTGGCAAATCAAATTTTGTGCTTTCAACTAAATATTCAGTAACATCGTTTAACAACTTCTGATCTGATTGTTGAACGAACTGCTTTTCAGCGTCTTCTTTAATTTTCTCTTTTAACTCAGTTACAGAAGTAACATTTCCTTTACCGAAAAGTTTATCAAATAAATCTTGATCTAAATCTGCCAATTCACGAGCATTAACCTCATTGATGGTAAAAGTTACGTCAATATTAAGCCCATGAGCATCATCATGTGGTACTTTTAAAAAATTCATTAAATCATGATCATCTTCGAATAACCCTTTAGTTTTTAAAGTAATCACATCACCAACTTTAGCACCCACAAACTTTTTAGCAGTTGCTTTTCCTTTAAATTTATCTAAAGTGATTGTTGTTGAATTTTCAATTTCTTGTTCTTCATTTTTAAAAACTCCTGTTATTTCATCATTTTGCGCAACCTCTGTCTTTGCAATGATTTTACCATATTGCTTTTGAAGATGTTTAACTTGATCGTCAATCATTTTATCATCTGCAACAATTTTATAATGAGTTATTGCTTTCTTAGCTTTTAGGTTTACATCAAATTCAGGAGCTAATCCTAATTCAAATTCAAAAGAAAAATTATCTGAATCCCAATCTAAATCATCTTGTGCTTTTGGTAATGGATTTCCTAATACGTCCAATTTTTCTTCAACCAAATATTTTCCTAATGCATCTTGCAATAGTTTATTAACCTCATCTATTAATACCGCTTTCCCATATTGCTTCTTAACCATTCCCATCGGGACATGGCCTTTTCTGAAACCAGGAATATTTGCTGTTTTACGATAATCGGTTAAAATCTTTTCAACTTTATCGCTGTAATCTTCTTTTGATATATCTACTTTAACAACAGCGTTTAACGTATCTACATTTTCTCTAGTAATATTCATTTTATTGTCATAAAAATTGGGCGACAAAAGTACAATATTTTTGCCACTGAACAAAGTTTTAGTTTTAAAGAAATTAGACTACTTCTTTTCCTCTTTTATTAATGAATGAAAGATGGATTGCAAGATGGATAAAAGAATGCTGAAAAGAATGGCTGTCCAAATACTTGATACTCCAAAACCATCAATCAATTTATCTGCAAGTAGTATAATTAAAGCATTTACCACCAACAAAAACAAGCCTAATGTTAGGATTGTTATAGGTAAAGTTAAAATAATTAGAAGTGGTTTTACTAATACATTTAAAACCGCCAAAACCAGAGCCACTATTAATGGCGTTGTTAAAGAGTCATCAATTGACACTCCTGGTAAAAACTTAGCAATTATAATAACTGCCAAAGCTGTAAGAATTAGTTTAATTATTGTTTTCATAAGAAAGATTTTATCTTTAAAGTTACAAATAATTCAATTAGTCAATAAATTGAATCACACTATTATAAAAAGCTGTCGGGTTTTCGGCATGAAGCCAATGACCTGCATTTTCTATGGTTTCGATGAATGAATTTGGAAACTGCATTTTAATTAAGCCTTCGTCGTTTAAAGCAATATATTCAGATTTATCGCCTCTAAGAAACAACGTGTCACCTAAAAAATTGTTTGAGACAGGAAGCGCTTCACCAACTTCTTCTACATTATTTTTAAGCACTTCTAAATTCATACGAAGACCTAGCTTTCCTTTTTCAACCCAATACAAATTTTTTAATAAAAACTGTCGTGTACCAAAATCTGAAACATAATGACTTAATAGATTATCTGCTTCAGATCTACTTTCAAGTTTATCAAAATCTAAACTAGAAAGTCCTTCTAAAATTTGATCATGATGGGTTGGATAAAATCTTGGTGCAATATCTGCAATAATTAATTTTGAAACCAATTCTGGATAAGTTGTTGCAAACAGCATAGCTGTTTTTCCTCCCATGGAATGACCAAGAAGAATAAAATCATGCAATAGATGATGGTCACAATATTGCTTTAAATCTTCAACTAAAACTTCGTAATTAAACTGTTCACTATGAAAGCTTCTTCCATGATTTCTTTGATCAATGAGATGAATTTGAAAATTGTGCTCACTAAATTTATTTCCTAGTGTTTTCCAATTATCGCTCATTCCTAAAAAACCATGAAGAATCAAAAATGGTTGTCCTTCTCCTAAAATATTTGAATGCAATAACATAAATGATTATCGTTGTTTTCCTAGTTTATTTCTCTCCCTTTGGAACAGATGTCCGAAGGACAGAGTGGGCTTATTTTAGTTTGTATAAATACATTTGCACTACATTTTCAATACCCAAATACAAGCTTTCTGAAATTAATGCATGTCCAATGGAAACTTCTAATAATTCAGGTATATTTTCCTTAAAAAACTTAATATTATCAAGTGATAAATCGTGCCCTGCATTAACACCAAGTCCTAAGCTATTTGCTAATTCTGCACATTCAATATAAGGCTTGATGGCATTTTTATTTCCTAAACTATATTGATGTGCAAAGGCTTCTGTATATAGTTCAATACGATCTGTTCCTGTCTCTTTTGCGCCTTCAACCTGTTTTAAATCAGGATTTAAAAAAATAGATGTTCTAATATTATTTCGTTTAAATTCTAAAATAATTTCAACCAAGAAATCTCTATTTTTTATGGTGTCCCAACCAGCATTACTTGTTAATGCATCAACAGCATCAGGAACCAATGTTACTTGCGTAGGTTTTATGTTCAAAACCATGTCAACAAACTTCGAGATTGGGTTGCCTTCAATATTGTATTCAGTGTAAACAATTGGCTTCAAATCGTAAGCATCTTGATATTTAATATGACGTTCGTCAGGTCTTGGATGTATAGTAACACCTTCAGCTCCATATTCTTGAATATCTTTAGCAAACTGAACTACATTTGGCGTATCACCTCCTCTGGAGTTTCGTAAAGTAGCTATTTTATTAATATTTACGCTAAGTTTTGTCATCCTTACAATTTTTCTAAAAAGCAAAAATACAAAGTAAGTTAAGCTTATTGTACGTTTTTTTGATTAATTTGCAATTACAAATAAACACAGTTATGCCATTAAGTGAGTACATTATAAACGACATTAAACCGTTACAAACAATAGACAAAGTAGATGATGTTCAGCAACTTTTTAATCAATTAACATATTCACATATTCCAATAAAAAAAGAAGATGTTTATATTGGTTGCATGTCTGAAACTGATGCGCATTGCTTTGAATCAGACAAAAAAATAACAGATTACTTATATGTACTTGAAGGCTTCTTTGTGAGAAGTCAAACACTATGGCTAGATGTTTTGGAGGCTTTTGCACAAAATGATGCCAATATTATGCCTGTGTTGGATGATAAAAATAACTATGTTGGTTATTATGAGTTAAACGATATCATATCTTTATTTAACACTACTCCTTTCTTTGCTGAAGCTGGAGGTATTATTATTGTAGAAAAGGGATATAACGATTATTCATTTAGTGAGGTTTGCCAAATTGTAGAATCAAACAATGCTAAATTATTAGGCGCCTTTATATCAAAAATTGAAAACGATGTTGTACAAATTACTTTAAAGATAGGCAGTGCAGGATTAAATGAAATTATTCAATCGTTTAGACGCTATAGTTACAATATAGTTTCTGGTCATGAGGATGATGCTTTTTTGAAAAATTTAAAAGAACGTTCTGATTATTTAGATAAATACTTAAATCTTTAATAAATGAAAGTTGCTCTCTTCGGTCAATTTTATCATAAAAATTCTGAAACTTCTATTGAGACTTTGTTGGATATTTTAAAATCTAAATTTGTTGATATACATGTTGAAGACAACTTCTTTACAACTATAGATGATGAAAAAACAATTCATTACAATTCAGGTGATTTTAAAACTTTTAAAGAATTAGATACATCTTTCAATCTACTAATCTCAATTGGAGGAGATGGAACCATGTTAAGGGCTATAACTTATGTTAGAGACTTAGGTGTTCCAATTGTAGGTATTAATACTGGCCGTTTAGGCTTTTTAGCAACTATACCAAGGCATAAAATTGAAAACGCTATTGATGATATTATTAATAACAACTATCATGTATCTGAAAGAAGTCTGCTTGCAATTACTACAAGTCCAGAAAACGAAAGTTTAGTTAAAATGAATTTTGCCCTTAATGAAATTGCTGTTAGTAGAAAAAATACAACTTCTATGATTACTGTTGAAACTCAATTAAATGGAGAATATCTTACTTCTTATTGGGCAGATGGCTTAATAATAGCAACTCCAACTGGATCTACTGGTTATTCCTTAAGTTGTGGTGGTCCTGTAATCATGCCAGCAGCAAGCAATTTTGTATTAACACCGATTGCACCTCATAATTTAAGCGCAAGACCTTTAGTAATTCCAGATTCAACAGAGATTAAACTAAAAGTAAGTGGTAGAGAAAATAACTTTTTAGTATCTCTAGATTCAAGAATCGCAACACTTAGTAACCAAACGCTTATCACCATAAAAAAAGCGCCTTTCAAAATAAAAATGATAGAGCCACAAGACGAAAGTTTTCTTGACACACTTCGAAAGAAACTTCTTTGGGGCGAAGACAAGCGCAATTAGGCAATAAATTACCCTTATTACTGTTTATCTGTAATACTAAACAACAAATTATAATAGGCTCATCAGATTTATTATATTTGCAAACTTTTAAAAACCTATGAGGCGTTTAACCGTTTTTATTATGAGTGTGTTTTGCTTCCAACTAAGTCAAGCTCAAATTTTTGAGATTGGTATATTTGGAGGTGGCAGTAATTTTATTGGAGATGTTGGTGCTTCTGACTATATTTCACCAAATCAATTTGCTATAGGCGGCATTGCAAAATGGAACCGAAGTCCTAGACACGCATGGAGAGTTTCAGCAATTTATACAGATTTATTAGCAGATGACACAAAATCAGACGACTTAAGACGTCAACAACGTGGTTACGGATTTGACAAATCAATCCTAGAAATCTCTGCAGGTATGGAATTTAATTTTTTTGAATTTAATTTGCATATCGATGAAAATTTAATAACACCATATATATTTACAGGTATATCAGCAGCTTATCACAAAAATTTCTATTTTAATAATGGATCTGCAACTCAAGAAGACAATTCAAGTTGGGCTATTGGTATTCCTATGGTTTTAGGTGTGAAAGCAAAACTCACAGAACATTTTGTGTTTGGTTTAGAAGTTGGAGCACGTTATACATTTACTGATGAATTGGATGGTAGTATGCCAGACTCGGAGTGGTTAGTAAATGATTACAGTTTTGGTAATATTAATAATAATGATTGGTATACATTTACAGGACTTACTGTAACATATACTTTTGGTAGGAGACCCTGTTATTGTAGTTACGACGAATGAGTTTAAAAGAGCAATTAAATATTGATAATTTACCAAAACACATAGCCATAATTATGGATGGCAATGGCAGATGGGCAAAACAAAAAGGTAGGTTACGTGTATTTGGACACGAAAATGGCACTAAATCTGTACGAGAAATAACAGAAGCATGTGCAGAATTAAGTATTGAAAATTTAACGCTTTACGCTTTTTCGACAGAAAACTGGAAACGACCAAAATTTGAAGTACAAACCTTAATGAAGCTTTTAATTTCATCACTCAAAAATGAAATTAAAACACTACAAAAAAACAATATTAAACTCAATACTATTGGTAACACTAATGAATTACCTAAAAAAGTACAGCGTGAACTATTAGATGTTATTGAGCAAACAAAAAACAATTCGCGGATGACCTTAACACTTGCTCTTAGTTATGGTTCACGTGATGAATTGTTAAATACTATCAAACAAATAAGTATTAAAGTTAAAAATAATATAATTTCGCCCGAAAAAATTGATGAATCGGTAATTAATGAGCATCTTTACACCCGAAATTTACCAGACGTAGATTTATTAATAAGAACAAGTGGGGAACAGCGTATTAGCAATTTTTTGCTTTGGCAAATTGCTTATGCTGAATTATTTTTTACTGACGTATTATGGCCTGATTTTACAAAAAACAACTTGTATGAGGCAATATTAAGTTATCAAAACAGAGAACGACGATTTGGAAAAACAAGTGAACAACTCAAGTAAGACTATACTATTGAAACCATTTTTTACACGATTATTTTTTGTTGCTTTTTTATTATTTGGAACTATTATTAATGCCCAAAATAATGATAAAGTATATACTTTAGTAGATGTTATTGTAACAGGAGATACAGATTATAGTGCTGGAACCATTATAGCCTTTTCTGGGTTAAGAAAAGGAGAAACATTAAGAATCCCAGGTGATAAAACAAGAAACGCACTAAACAAACTTTGGAAAACAAATTTGTTTAGCAGTGTTAATTTATATGTCACAAAAATTGAGGAAGACAATGTTTATCTGGAAATTGAACTCTATGATTTACCTGAATTAAATGAAGCTCAAATTGATGGCATCAAAAAAGGTAAGAAAGATGATGTTATTAAGGAAAACAAACTTCAACCTGGTGTAAAAGTCACCGAGAACCTTATAACTACAACAAAAAATTACATTGAAAACACTTACAAAAAAAGAGGGTTTTTAAATGCCAAAGTAAATATTTCAACCTACACTGTTACTGATACTGTAAAAAGCAATAAGGTTAACATGAAAGTTAACATTAATAAGGGAAATAAAGTAAAAGTAAAAGATATTGTATTTACTGGTAACGAAAAACTAAAAAGCAAAAAGTTACATAAGGCAATGAAGAATACGAAAAAGAAAAATCTTATTCGTGTTTTAAAACGTTCAAAATATATTGAGGAAGATTTTAAAGAAGACCTTGTTAGTCTTGTAGATAAATATAAAGAAAATGGTTATCGAGATGCACGTGTGCTTTCTGATTCATTAGTTTACAATAGTGATAACACAATTTCACTTCATATTGATTTAGAAGAAGGGGAACAATACACTTATGGTGATATAAACTTCTTAGGAAATACTGTTTACACAGATGCGCAATTAAATAGCGTATTGCAAATTAACAAGGGAGACACCTATAATGGCGTTGAGCTTGAAAAACGTATTGAAGATCCTGAAAAACCAGATGGCAACGATTTAACTAACGCCTATCAAAATAATGGTTATTTATTCTCAACCATTACTCCTGTTGAAGTAAGCGCAGATGGTAATGTAATAGATTTAGAAATTAGAATTATCGAAGGAAAGCCAGCATATTTTAACAAAATATCTGTATCAGGAAATGACAAAACAAATGATCATGTCGTTTACAGAGAATTAAGAACTCGTCCTGGAGCATTGTACAGTAAATCTGATGTTATTCGTACTATTCGTGAACTTGGTCAATTAGGTTTCTTTGATGCACAACAAATCTCTCCTAACTTTTTAAATCCAAATCCAACTGAAGGAACTCTAGATATGGAATTCGCAGTAGTTGAGCGTGGTTCAAGCCAGATAGAATTACAAGGAGGTTATGGAGGTGGAGGCTTTATTGGTACTTTGGGATTATCTTTCAACAACTTTTCTATTAAAGATATCTTTAAAAAAGACGCTTATAAACCAATTCCAATGGGAGATGGTCAGTCATTATCATTGCGACTACAAGCAAGTAGATTTTTCCAAACTTATAGCTTCTCATTTATAGAACCTTGGTTAGGGGGTAAAAAACCAGTACAATTTTCTACTTCACTATCTCACACAAAACAGTTTTTATACAATCCTTTAACGAGGAATGCAGATAAAGATAGACGATTCAATATTACTGGATTATCGGTAGGTATAGCAAAACGTTTATCTGTGCCTGATGACTTTTTTACATTATCGCAAGCATTAAGTTTTCAACATTACGATTTACAAAACTATAATACCGGTTTGTTTACCTTTGGAAATGGATCTTCAAATAATTTAGCTTATACACTAGGTATTAGTCGTAATAATACATCTGTAGATCCTATTTATCCTACAGGTGGATCCAAATTTAGCCTTACAGCAAAATTTTCGTTTCCATATTCTGCCGTTAATAATGTAGATTATACATCTTTAAAAAATGAGCGTGAGCAATTATTTGAAGACCTTGCAGAAGACCCAACGAATATTGAAGCATCAGATAGAATTTCAGAAATTGATCAAGAACGTTTTAAATGGTTAGAATTTTATAAAGTTAAGTTCGAAGCAGATTGGTTCACACGTATTGTAGGCAATCTAGTTTTAAAACCTAGTATTGAATTTGGATTTCTTGGAGCATATAATAATGATCGTGGGGTGATTCCGTTTGAACGTTTCTTTCTTGGAGGTGATGGTTTAGGAAATTATAGTTTAGATGGACGTGAGGCCGTTGCTTTAAGAGGTTATCCTAACCAAGCCTTATCATCTCAAGATGGAGGTACTATTTTTAATAAATTCTCATTAGAGCTGCGTTATCCAATATCATTAGGTGCTCAAGCAAAAATTTATGCACTTGCCTTTTTAGAAGGAGGAGCATCTTATGATAATTTTAGAGATTATAATCCGTTTGCTTTAAAACGATCTGCTGGTTTTGGTATTAGATTATTCATGCCTGCATTTGGTTTATTAGGAATAGATTTTGGACATGGGTTTGATCCACTTCCAGGATCAACAGTTAAAAACGGATGGGAAACTCACTTTATAATTGGACAACAATTTTAAGTTTGGCACGATATTTTCTATTAAGTCGATAACGATTTAATACAAGCGTTAAAATTTTTCAAAATATATTTCGTTAATTTGATAAATATTAACTCTTTGGCGGAATCGTAGATGTTTTATCCGTCATTTTAAGAATTTATAAAATGAAATCGATAAATCTAAATAATAACAGGATGAAAACTAAAGTTCTTTTTTTACTGGCATTTGCATCATTAATGAGTTGGTCTGCTTTGGCACAACGAGGTGTAAGAATTGGCTACATTGATACTGAGTACATCCTTCAAAATGTACCAGAATATCAAGATGCAAATTCGCAACTTGAAACCAAAGTTCAAAAATGGAAAAGCGATGTTGAACAACGATTAAGCATTGTTGAGCAAAAGAAAAAACAATTAACTAACGAAAGTGTGTTGCTAACACCTGAGTTAATTAATGAGCGTCAAGAAGAGATTACTATTGAAGAAAATGAAATACTTGATTATCAACAAAAACGTTTTGGTCCCAATGGTGATTTAATGATTCAAAGAAAACAATTAATGCAACCTGTACAAGATCAAATTTTTGCCGCTGTACAAGAAATTGCAACAAGCAGACAATATGATTTTGTATTTGATAAATCTGCTGATGTAGTGATGTTATATTCGGCAGATCGTTATGATATTAGTGACCAAGTGTTACGCTCCATTACAAGATCTTCAAAACGTACACAAGCTTCAAATAAACAAGAACGAAAAGACGCTGAAGCTGAAAATGTTGTTCCTGAGGAAGTAAATGAACAACGCGAAGCTGCTGCAGAAGCTGTAGCTGATAAAAAAGCTGAACGTGCTAAAGTAATTGCAGACAAACGTGCTCAACAAATTGCAGATAGAGATGCAAAGAAACAAGCGCTGGAAGATAAAAAGAAAAAAATATTGGAAGACAGAGCCAAAGCTAATGAAGATAAGTTAAATGAGCGTAATGAGGATAAAGGAGAAGAAGCAGAAAAAAACAAGCTTAGTGACTCAATAAATAAAACTTTAGGTGAAACTATAGAAAAATCAATAGATAGCACAAAAGCCACAGATAAGAAAGTAGATAAGCCCTTGAGCGCTAAGGACGCAAGAAAAAAAGCCTTAGAAGATAAAAAACAAAAGATTTTAGCTGATAGAAAAGCGAAACTTGAAGCCAAAAGAGTTCAAGATAGTATTGCCAAAGCTAAGAAAAATAATAATTAATAGAATAACACAATTTATAACACAATTTTTTAAACAATGAAACATTTTAAAACCCTATTATTTGCAGCAGCACTTTTTATTGGAAGTACTAGTTTTATGAATGCGCAAAGTAAAGTTGCACATATTAACACACAAGAGTTAGTTGAAGCAATGCCTAAAATGAAAGCAGCTCAAGGTGAGTTAGAGAAATTAGCAAAAACTTACGAAGTTAGTATTCAAGAAATGGTAAAAGAATATCAGAATAAAACCAAGCAATATGATGCTGAAGCTTCAACAAAAACTGATGAAGAAAATCAAAAGCGTTTGACTGAAGTTACTGGAATGCAACAAAGTATTGGTGCATATCAAAAACAAGCACAAGAAGATTTACAGAAAAAAGAAGCTGAATTAATGAAACCAATTTATGACGAGGCTCGTGCTGCTATTCAAGCTGTAGCTAAAGCTCAAGGTTTTAATTACGTTCTTGACTCTATGAATGGACAAGGCGTGTTATTTGCTGATGGTAAAGACTTATTAGCAGATGTTAAAAAGCAATTAGGTTTCTAAAAACCTATTTTTATTCCTATTATAACCAATGAGCTTCTCGAAGTGAAGGGTTGAATCCAAAAAAACAATAGAAAAGCCACTTATTAAAAGTGGCTTTTCTATTTTTGTAATATGAGTACAAAACCAATTGGCATATTTGATTCAGGTGTTGGAGGCATTTCCATTTGGAAGGAAATCCATGCGTTTTTACCTAATGAACATACTATTTATTTAGCTGATAGCCATAATGCGCCTTATGGTCCAAAAGGGAAAGAACGGATTACAGAACTTAGCATAAAAAACGTAGAGCTACTAATTGCTAAAGACTGTAAACTCATTGTTGTTGCGTGTAACACAGCTACAACAAATGCTATAAAGTATTTGCGCAACAACTACAAACTGCCTTTTATTGGAATAGAACCAGCTATTAAACCTGCTGCATTAAAAACAAAAACAAAAGCTGTCGGCATACTTGCAACAAAAGGCACATTGGCAAGCGATTTATTTCATAAAACTTCAGATTTATATAACAATGGAATTAACATAATTGAGCAGGAAGGAGAAGGCATAGTGCAACTTATTGAGAATGGTAAATTGTATTCTGATGAAATGAAAACATTACTTAATACCTATTTAAAACCAATGCTTGAAGCTGATATTGATTACTTAGTATTGGGTTGCACGCATTATTCTTATTTAATGCCATTACTATTAGATTTGCTTCCTAACCAAATACATATTATTGATTCTGGTGAAGCCGTTGCAAAACAAACCAAAGCTATTTTAGAGCAAAATCAAATATTAAATACTATTTCTATTAATCCTAAAGTTCAGTTTTTTTCGAATGGCAATCCTGAAGTGATGCAATCACTTTTAGAAGGTGATTTTGATGTAAAGTATTTAGATTTTTAGTTTGTAAACTACTCCTTAAACCAACTCGAATATTGGACGTAATTATCTGCAATTCTATTAATTTCTCCTGAAATCAATTCTTTACTTATGTCTTTTATTTTTTTTGCTGGTGTTCCTGCATAAATACTACCTGCTTCTACTCTAGTATTTTTAGTTACGACTGCTCCAGCTGCAATAATGCTATTACTTTCAACAACGCAATCGTCCATCACAATACTACCCATTCCAATAAGCACATTGTCTTTTATGGTGCAACCATGCACAATAGCATTATGACCAATAGATACATTGTTACCAATGTTAGTTGGTGAGGTTTTATAAGTAGCATGAATAACTGCTCCATCTTGCACATTTACTTTGTTGCCTAGTTTAATATAGTTTACATCACCTCTAATTACAGCATTAAACCAAATACTACATTGGTTTCCTATAGTAACCTCTCCTACAATAGTCGCATTTTTCGCGACGTAACAATCGTCTGGTATGTTTGGTGATTTTCCATTAACAGGCTGTATGATTGGCATAAATTTTTATTTAAAATAGGATTCATAAAGAAGCCTTTTTTTACGTTTATATTAATTTACACTTGGACAATTACATTCGTATTTCTCACGAACACAATTAAAGTTATAACCAAGTGTTAATTGGTGAAAACCACCATTATTAAATACAACTGAATTTGCTTGATAAGAATACGTATATGCAAATACAAAATCATTATAATTTACTCCAACTAAAGGTGTAAAATATTGTAATTTCTGGCTACTTACTCCGGTACCATTTAAAAATTCGGCACCATCAAAACTTCTTCTATAAGACAACCCAGCCCAAAGTTTTCCAAAGTCCATTTCTCGGTAAGCTTTTATGTTTACATCTACTGAAGATTCTTTAGTAGCATCACGATACATAAACATTACTGAAGGTTCATAGCTCATTTCACTACCAAGCTTACTAAACACATTTCCTACTGAAAACAAATACGTTCTTAAGTTGTTATAGCTCAATCCTTGCTCGTTAAAGTTAATACCTTCATTGGCAAGTACATTTTTAACTGTTGCATGTGCATATAAGTCTAGAAAGTGATAAGAGAATCCGAAATCGATATTGAAGTTAGTTGCACTTTGCTCAATGCCTGCAATAATAGGATCAAATCCATCTGCTAAGAACGAAGTTTCATCCAATTTGTATTGAATAAACCCAGCACTTAATCCAAACGATAACATATTTAAATCTATTGGATTTCTAGAAAACATTAAATGATGTGCATAGGTTAAATATGCTCCAGTTTGTGAATGATATCCGTTTTTATCTGCAAAAGCTATAGCTCCAACTCCAGAAGGACCATCTCCTATTCTACCATTAATGCTAATAGTGTTTAAGCTTGGTGCTTCATCTTGTCCAAACCATTGTTGTCTTCCTGTTAATCTAATTTTACTACAATTAGCAACGCCAGACATTGATGGATGGATCAAGTAATAATTATCAGTTAAATAATCTGAATATATAGGTAATCCCTCTTGCGCAACTGCAAATTTTGAAAACAAAAGGATAGCTGCAATTAAGCAAATATTTTCTAAATTAAATTTCATATCAATTTTATCTTTTCAGGGTAAAATGACCTCTAAATGTTTTTCTTTCTCCACTATTTGGCTCATCATATTCAACCGAAAACCAATAATCACTTGTTGGCAAAAAGGCACCTTTATAAGTACCATTCCAACCATTTCCAGTTGGATTAAGCTGTTTTAATAGCTTGCCATATCTGTCAAATATATAAATTTTTGAGTTAGCTTGAGTTCCAATACCATAGATATTCCACGTATCATTGTAACCATCTCCATTAGGTGTAAAATAATGCGGATAGTCTATTACTAAAACCGTTGTTTCTCCAATTCCACAACCATTTAAGTCTCTTGCTTTTACAACATGGAATCCACCAGAAACGTTTTCAAAAATACCGCTTTCTTGCCAAGGACCATCATCTAAACTAAACTCATAAACACCATTTCCTGAAACGGTTGCTTCAACTACATGATTTTCTGCAAATGCAACTGTTGCAAGTTCTGATGTTACAATTGGTGGTCCACTTTCTAAAACAAAAGCAACATCTGTATTCTGACAACCTGTTGCAATGTTTGTAACTAAAATGTCATAGTTTCCTCCTTGTAACGCTAAATAACTTGAAGATGTTGCACCAGCTATGACGACACCTTCTAAACGCCATTCAAAAGCATATTCAATATCTGACAACCCAGTATCTAATAAAGGAGAACCCACCACTTCTGTTCCGTTAGAATCAACGCATAAAATATACTCATCGTCTAAATCAAAAATTGGTAATAAATCAACTTGTAATAACAACTCCGTTATTGCGTAACAATACGTATTTGATGTGTTTATATTATCTACACGAGCATAAATAACTTGTGTGTTTGTAAGATTTTCATAAATAGTTGGAATCGGATTTACATACAAATCCGCATCAGCGAAAGTCGAATAATAAGTGACTTCATAAATTAATGGATCTTGGCCATTAAGTACTTCAGCATTACGTGTAGTTAAATCAAATTGCCCAAAACCATCATTATCACCAATATTATCACAAATAATAAAAGGCATCATAGCAGGGTTTGCATTTGAAGATTCTTGAACTTCAATAAAGAAACTTACTGTTGCAATATAACAACCAGTATTAGTATTAGTGATGTTAACAAATATCTCTTGAGGATTGGTTGCATTTGTATAAGGACTTGTAAGTGCATTTACCGAAGCATCTGCATCTGCTTGTGACTCATGATAAGAAACTACAAAAACCCCTGGATCTTGACCGTTTAATACCTCAAAGGTTTTGCTAGTAAGATTAAAATCAAAAAAACCGTCTGTGTTATCTTCACATTCAATAAGATTAGTTACAGCAACCACATCAGGCAATGGATTGACGATAAGATCAAAATCTACAATTACAAAACAACCTGTTGTGTTATTAGTAATTCTTACAAATATAGTTTGAGGTGTACTTGTATTATTATATGCAGTTGGAGTCGCAATTGCTCCTACTGCGTTTTCTGCAGCAGTAAAAGATTCGTGATACGTTGCCGTAACTCCTAATTCTCCATTTAAAATGTAAACTTCGTTTAATGTTATATCGAAAATTTCAGTGGCATTTCCAGCGTTATCATCATCACACAATACTAAATCAATTGGATCTGCATTTGAAATTGGTAAGGCATTTACAATTAAATCCAAGGTTGTTGTACTGTAACATCCAGTCACATCATCTTCAACTCTAGCATAAACTGTTTGTGGATTACTTATATTATTATAAGCGTTTGCAATGGCATTGCTTCCTGATTCAGCATCAATTAATGATTCGTAAAATGTCAATGTCACTCCTGAAATACCTGCCAGTATTTCAGTTGAAGCATCGTTCAACGTAAATGTTTCCATTTGATCTCCAGGATTATCGTAATCACATAACTCTAATGCTGTTGGATTAGAAATCACAGGATTTGTATTCACAGTAATTTCGAAGTTGACAGAAGACACAAAGCATCCTGTTACATTGTCCTCAACACGAACATAAATAATTTGTGGATTGCTAATATTTGTATAAGGGCTTACTAAAGTATTTGCTCCTGAATCTGCATCTACTTGAGATTCATGATACGTAATTGTGAAATCCGCAGGATTTTGACTTCCTATGACTTCAGCATCAAATTGTGTTAGGCCTATAGTAATTACATCTGCTGTATCACTACAAAACTCAATATCTGCAACATTATTTTCTTCTGGCAATGGATTAACAGTTAATGTAATGTGCTCTCCAAGTCCTAAACATGAATTATCTACATCACTATCAACACGAACAAAAATTGTTTGGACATTTGGCGACGCATCATTTCTATGATTACTTGTATCTGCTATAGCATTTTCTTCAGCTAGTGCATCATCTAAGTTTTCGTAATAGGCTATGGTTATTGTTTGTCCAACAGGAAATAACGCTCTTATGGTTGCTTCAGCATTACTAAAATCAAAGGATGCGATACCATTTCTATAATCACCATCTACTACATCAGTATCACAAACTTCATAAGTTAATTGAAATGTTGGTGGAATTTCCGTCGTCGAAACTAATAAATTCAATTGTGCAGTTCTATAACAGCCATCTGTAGTTTCAATTCTTACATACATAATGTCTGGCGCTGCAGAAGGATCAAGATTTGTATATGTTGTTGGATTAGTAATGGCATTAATAGCAGCTTCAGCATCAGCCAATGTTAAATGATAGGTGAAAATTTCATTTGCAAAATTAGTCGAAAAAATTTCGTTGGCTTCCGTGAGGTTAAACTCTGTAAAACCATCAGTATCGTCATCACATTGAAATAACTCTACAAAAGGAAGAACAACTGGCAATTCATAAACTATTAAATCTATGGTTGCTGT